>Ga0316218_1000186_pt1 | contig 94097 bp, 76 predicted proteins | sample TBH18003metaG_FD_203634 | JGI IMG/M metagenome (GOLD analysis project Ga0316218, IMG submission 203634) | Freshwater microbial communities from Trout Bog Lake, Wisconsin, USA - TBH18003 | ecosystem: Environmental > Aquatic > Freshwater > Lake > Hypolimnion/Profundal zone | place: USA: Wisconsin... | reverse complement strand
AAAAAGCATTGTTATTCTTTGTGGAGGTAATCCTGACGCTTTTGATGCCCTTTTTGGTAATAAATCACCATAATCTTCCGAACACCTGTGGTCGCCTGACCAACAACCACATAACACTACCATCATGATACATTTCACCCACTTCACCCAATTTATAACCATCACCAATCTAAATTGGTTACCCATACTCCAAAATAATTATCACAAACAAATAATAATTGAGGGGCTTTCAAACCGCGTAACCAAAAAACAGGTAACTATTTATGGATTTGTACTTATGCCTAATCACATGCATTTGATCTGGCAATTACATGATAACATTATAAAGGAGCATTTTCAAAGAGATTTTTTAAAATTTACTGCTCGTAGTATACTACAATTTATGAGAATGCATGAAGATCCCTTACTTGAATCATTAAAAGTATCTGCCCCAGATGGGCAATACCAGGTCTGGGAAAGAAATTCATTAAGTATTGATATTTATTCAGAAAAAATATTATTACAGAAATTAAATTACATACATAATAATCCTGTTCATCCTAAATGGAGATTGTCTGATTTCCCCGAAAATTATAAATATAGTAGCGCCTCATTTTATGAAACAGGGATTAGCGAATTTGACTGACTTTCGCATTTTCGGGGTTAGTAGTTGGTCGCGCGACCAACAACGGCAAGGAGGCGACCAACAACGGCTAGGAGAAACTGCCTTTCATTTTATCCCATAATTCCTTTCTAACCCTTTTAAAAAGTACCTTATCGTAAAGTGGAATAAATTTCCAGTATCCTTTATAATTAAATACCCATTTGAGCAGGTCGATAATTTTCTTTCGCTTCAATACACGAATGATATCTCGGTAAAAAATAGCTACTTCGGTTACTTTATTCTCATCTGCCAGTATCGCATTTTCGGGAAGAGGACCCGGAGTAAAGAAACGACTGACGGCTTTCGAAAAATCATGTCCTGTAAATCTGCCGGAAGGAAGCCAGAAATTAGGTCTGATATCAACTTCCAACAGGTAATATATTTCTTCTTGTGTCTGGTAAATAAACTGAATACTGGCAAAGCCATTGATACCGATATGCTTACCAATATTCCGAAGTTCTCCTTCCAGTCTTTTGCTGTTAAAATAATTTCGCTTGGTGGTAAAAGTAAATTTAGAATCAAAATACGTGGTTACCTCTCCGGCATTATATTCCACCAGCTCTCCGTTTCTGTATAAAGCTTCCACCCCGATATCCTTTCCGGTAATATATTCCTGGATAATAATATCGTATTCTTTGTTGGCTTTTTCCAGGTTTACCTGCAATTCATTTTCATTGTTACAAAACAAAATACCACCCCCACCCCAGCTGAGATCCTGTTTCAATAAGATCGGATACCTTAATTGTAATGAGTGTGAATCAAATGGGGTTTTGTGATCGTATACAATGTATTTAGGACTGGTAATCCCATATTTTTCGCAAATCCTTGAAAGCCCGGCTTTGGATGCCAGTATATCACGGTTTTCAATTTTAGTAAGCGGCAATATTCTATAAAACAATTCTTCTGAATGGATTCTTTCATTCAATACATTCAGCAGTTTTTCATCTGCCGGTATAATCCAGTCATAAGCATCTGTCTTTCTCAGTGCCAGTTCGGTCAATTCTTTCACATAGGTATCGGTATCATCACTGCACTCGATCCAGTTATGATAATAACTATTAGAAATCAGCCAGGATTTTTTTGAACAAAATACGTCTACCGTACAGCCTCCTTTATTAAGAACGAAGGGAAGTTCCTGGAGTGTGTCCCAGTTTTCCAGGCAGGCCACTAATACCTTTGCCATTGCAATAGAATAAGAGATGGATAATCAGACAAAGTTACTGGTATTTACCGGATCGCTGAAATAAAGGCCTTCTATGGAAACGAGATTCTCTATCAATATTGATTCGTTCCAAGTAACACCAGGGTACAAGCTTCCAGAGGCTCAATACCATTGGTTTTTACCAGATCAGAAAACTCCTCATTTTCTGTACCCGGATTAAAAATAACACGCTTAGGATGTATCGAAAGTATATACTCATAATACTGTTTCTGTAACTGGGGGTTGAGGTATAATGTAACCGTATCCACTTCTTTCTCATCCGGATGCCCGGTAATAATAGAGGTATCTCCTATTTTTCCTTCCTGTCTGCCTATGGCAATCACCGGATGGCCATAACGCCTTAATTTTTCAACAGCCAGGAAACTGTAACGTGTTGGGTTTTCTGTAGCGCCCAATACCATGGTTTTTTTTGGATTCATATACTTAGTTTCAAAAGAATGAATGGTAAAAAGTTAATCAAAACCTTCATTAAACCATTTTCGTCAGGAATATGGGCTTGCCCAAATACCTTATTTATCTGCTGATTTATTTCGCCCTAAAGATACCTTATTATAAAAGATAGCTCTGGAGTCATCGTAAATGCGGTTTCTATTCATTTTATCCCTGATAAAATCTGTAATTTCAATGAACTCTTAAAAACGATTTTTCATGCGCACCCTTATTACTGTTTTATTATTTATGGCAATACAGTTACCCACACAATCACAAGAACGTATTTTTTTATACCCCCCAGGAGTAGGCACTATCAAAGGATTTGATACTACCGCACCCTATATTGATTATTATCCTTCTAAAAATACTTCACAGAAAAAGACAGCTGTCATCATTTGTCCGGGTGGCTCCTACACACATCTTGCCTGGGATAAAGAAGGCGTGATACCGGCCCGGATTTTCAATGAAAACGGCATAGATGCCTTTGTACTGCGTTATCGACTGAATAATGACAAACAAGAGGGGCACCGTTACCCAGACCAGTATAATGATGTAACAACGGCTATCCGGATAGTCCGGTCAAGAGGGAAGGAATGGGGCATTGACCCAGAAAAACTGGGCGTGATGGGCTTTTCGGCGGGGGGACATCTTGCTTCCACGGCAGCTACTTTATTACAAAAAGGCAACCCGGAATCAAAAAATCCTTTGGAACGAATAGATACGCGTCCTTCTTTCGCCATTCTTATCTACCCGGTAATTACCATGGATACCAGTTTTGGTCATCGCTACAGCAGAGAAATGCTTTTGGGCAAAAACCCTGATGCTGCCCTGGCAGATGCATTATCAACCGAAAAACGTGTGAGTGCCGCTACCCCACCAGTTTTGCTGATTCATGCAGATGATGATAAAGCAGTTCCGCCTATGAATAGTATTGTATTTTATGCTTCTTTAAAAAAATTCATGGTCCCATCCTCTTTATTCATTTTTGATCATGGCGGACATGGATTTGGCACAGCACCAACAGACCCGGTATTAAATCAATGGCCAAAACTATGTTTGCAGTGGATGCAAAAGCTGGGTTTTCAATAATGAGTCTTTCATTAGTCTACGAAAAGCGCCTTATGATCGGGAATTTCCAAATAAAAACGGATCCTCACCCAAAAGAAAAAACGCGTTTGTAAAAAATTGAAAATATCCTAGTGTATACTTTGGGATAAGTTAAAAAAATATTACCCGTGTTAAATGATGATATTTATGAAATATTTTTCTAACTTTCATTATACATCTATAACAAACTAAAAAAAACAATACCATCATGGCAAAAGCAAGTAAAAAAAAGGCAGCAAAAAAGCCGGTAAAAAAGGCAGCGCCTAAGAAAGCAGCCAAAAAAGCAGCACCTAAAAAAGCAGCAAAAAAGGCAGCAAAGAAAGTAGTTAAAAAAGCAGCGAAAAAAGTAGCTAAGAAAAAATCAGCTCCTAAAAAAGCGGCACCAAAGAAAAAAGCAGCACCTAAAAAAGCAGCAAAAAAAGTAGCGCCTAAGAAAAAGGTTGCCCCTAAAAAAGTTGCCAAGAAAGCGGCTCCCAAAAAAGCAGTAAAAAAAGCAGTACCTAAAAAAATAGCAAAACCTGCTCCTAAAAAAGCAGCACCTAAAAAGAAACCAGTTGCTAAAAAGCCAGTGCCAGCGCCAGTTGCACCAGTTCCGGCACCTGCACCAGCACCTGTAGTTGAACAACCCACACTGTTTACACCAGAAGCTCCGGCAGAAGGCAGCAGCAACTAATCACTATTTTCAATTAATCAGATATCTTCAACTCCTGTTTGTGTGCACTGCACCCGAACAGGAGTTTTTTTTGTTACAAAAAAATCGTTCACATCTTATTTAATCATTTTTAGAAAACGAATCCTGTTTTCAAATATCTTTATAGCATCAGCAGATTCGCTGCTATTTCCCTTCACCAAAATCGATTCTTATGCGTTATTTATGTATCGCTTTATTTTGCTTTTGCAGTTTATTTAGCGTAGCACAATCCACTTCAAAAATTACCGAGAAAACGAAAAACATGAAACGCTATGATGGCTATTTCACTTTCTGGTGGGATGCTGTAAATGGCAAAATATGGCTACAGGTAGATAAATTCGATAAAGAATTTTTGTATGTAAACAGCTTACCTGCCGGTTTGGGCTCCAATGATATTGGTTTAGACAGGGGATTGATTGGAGGCAGCCGGGTGGTTGCTTTTAATAAAGTGGGCAAAAAATTGTTCTTAGTACAACCCAATTATAGTTTTCGGGCCAGCTCTGATGATAAAAATGAACAAAGGGCAGTAAAAGAATCCTTTGCCCAATCAACGATTGCCAGTTTTGTTGTGGATGAGGATGAAGGGGATAAAGTATTGGTGGATGCAACCGGATTCTTTGTAAGAGATGCAGAGAATGTTGCCGACCGGATCAAAAATATGCGTCAGGGGACCTATTCTTTCAGCGAAGCCCGTTCTGCTATTTATTTACCCAATACCCGGAATTTCCCCTTAAACAGTGAGTTTGAAGCAACCATCAGTTTTACCGGCGGAAGCGATGCAGGCAGGTTTGTAACCAGTGTTACCCCATCTCCTGAAGCCATTACGGTTCGCATGCACCATTCTTTTGTACAACTTCCGGATGATTCCTACAAACCCCGTCGCTATGATGTTCGCAGCGGATACTTCGGCATCTCGTATTTTGATTATAGCAGTCCATTTACCGATCCGATCGAGAAAAAATTTATTGCCCGTCATCGCCTTCAAAAAAAGGATCCTTCTGCTGCGGTTAGTGAGCCTGTAAAACCCATTATTTATTATTTAGACAACGGTACACCCGAACCCATTCGTTCTGCTCTGTTAGATGGTGCCAGGTGGTGGAACCAGGCATACGAAGCAGCCGGTTTTAAAAATGCGTTTATTGTAAAAGTATTGCCAGATAGCGCCGACCCTATGGATATCCGTTATAATATGGTAAACTGGGTTCACCGCTCTACCAGGGGCTGGAGTTATGGCGCATCGGTTACCGATCCTCGTACCGGCGAAATCATTAAAGGACAGGTTACCCTGGGTTCTTTACGTGTTCGCCAGGATTACCTGATTTTTACCGGACTATTATCACCCTATGAAACAGGTAAGCCGGTTCCGGAAACCATGAAAACGGCTGCATTACAACGTTTGCGTCAATTGGCTGCACATGAAATTGGTCATACACTTGGCCTGCAACATAATTATGCATCCAGCTTTAATAACCGTGCATCTGTTATGGATTATCCACCTCCTTATGTATATATCAACCCAAAAGGGGAACTCGATTTTTCGCAGGTATATACCAATGAAATTGGTGAATGGGATAAACGTGCTATTACTTATGGCTATTCAGATTTTGCACCGGGCACCAATGAAGAAACTGCTTTAAACAGCATTCTTGAAGAAAATACCAAAAATGGTTTACTCTTTATTGCCGATGCCGATGCACGCGCCGCGAGTGGTATGCATCCGAAAGCGCATTTATGGGATAATGGTTCCGATGCCGTAGAAGAATTAAAAAATGTAATGCAGGTGCGTCAGAAAGCAATGTCACAATTCTCTGAACAGGCAATTCGGGTAAACAGTCCTTTGGCTACTCTTGAAGAAGTACTGGTTCCGGTTTATAATTATCATCGTTATCAATTAGAAGCCGCTTGTAAATTGATTGGTGGCATGAATTACAGTTATAATGTTCGGGGTGATAAACAGGTAACCCCACAAGTTCTTCCCAAAGCAAGCCAGGAAAAAGCATTACAAACCGTTCTCGATTGTTTATCACCTGATATCCTGACCATGCCAGATAAGATCATGCAAATGATCCCGCCACGTCCGCCAATGTATTATGGTGGTGAATTATTTCAGAAAAGAACCGGTATGAGTTTTGATCCATTGGCCGCAGCAGAAGCATTAACTGATTATGAACTGGCATTTCTCTTTAATCCCGAAAGGGCCAACAGACTGGCACAATTTAAAGCACAGGCCAATACCATTGGATGGGATGATGTGCTGGATGCCATCATCACCAAAACCTGGAAAGCCCCGTTGCAAAAGGGTTTGAAAGGAGAAGTACAGCTCCAGACACAACAAATGGTGCTTACCTGGATATTGGGACTTAGCCAAAGTGACGCATCGAATTATATTGTAAAATCCATTTGCTTTGATAGATTACAATCTTTAAAAAAATATGCAGAGCAAATGAAAGCTTCTTCTGGCTTACAGGCTCATTATACATACGCAATTGAACGGATCTCCAAACCCAAAGACATTGCCTTACCACAACATAAAGAAATTCCGCCGGGTGCACCCATTGGTTGCGATGAGGGTTTTTAGTTTGTAATGATACTAAAAAATAAGCCTTCTATAAAGAAGGCTTATTTTTTGCTTACCCTATTTTATTAAAACGATCTCAACCCTCCTGTTCTTTTGTCGGCCTGCAACCGTTCTGTTAGAAGCAACCGGAATGGTTGCGCCCATGCCTTTGGTTGTAATAGAGGAGGGCAATGACTCTAGCTGAGCAATCAGGTAATTTTTTACGGTTTCTGCCCGATGTATGGATAAAGATTGATTGAAACTGCTGGTACCAAGACTATCTGTATGACCAATCACTTCAATATTTTTAAAATACCTGCTTTTGATTTGGGTAATCAATGAGTCGAGCCTCCCTGAAAACACCGGATTCAGTTCACTACTGTTAAACCGAAAAAGCACATCCGGTATCACAAGCGTATCATTTATTTCCGGTTTAGTTGGTGTGGGAGCCTTTATTATAATCACACTGTCTTTTGCAGGATTATCTAACACCTCGGGTTCTTCATCAAGATAATTAAAGGGGGTATGGCGGGAATTATTAATGTATAATCGTGCAGCATTTGCAGAAAGTTCTTTGCAACCGTCATGGGCAGAATCTTCTACAGAAGAAAGTGAAACATCGTCTAAATCATAGATCACATTCACATCCTGCCCCAGTCTGTATTTCCCGGGAAGGGGGTCTTTTGAGAAATTACCTATCACCAGATATCTTTCTTTACCTGTTGCCATAAACTCAAAACCAAATGCCGACCAATCCCAGTCATTTTGGCCATTACTTAATTTTTGCTTCTCAGTAATAGTAAATTTCTGTTTCGCTTGTGCTAATTTCTGTTTATTGCGATACGGTTCGAAAGGTAGTAACAGAATATCTACATGTTCAAAACCAAACCTTGAGTCTGCACGGAAAGAAGACCTGAATCGATACATTTTACCTGAATCCAGCGGGCATAATATGCGGGTATACAAAAAACTTCGAAGTGTAAACGCGTGTTGCAGGTTCTCTATTACAATACTTTCAAATCGATTACCTCTGAAAAAACCTGCCGTTCCCATACTCGCAGTAACCGCAGAAAGCGGGAAACGAAACCAGGCTTCCGGTGCACAGCCTGAACGAAATTCGGTACAGATATTTCTGTCTTCAAAATTACCATTGGCCACAAGGTTTTGTGCCTGTGTTTTCCAAACGCAGAGGGAAAATAACAGAACAAGCAATTGTTTAGCCATATTTAAATATCTGTAATCTATCCTAAAGATTCTGTTAAACAGCTGGGCAATGGTTGTCGGACATTATATCCCATAAAAAAAGACAGAGAATTCACCCATATTACATGAGTCATTCTCTGTCTATTATTGTAAAGTTTTTCTATTTATTACAATTACACCAACATCCGCAATGGTTCTTCCAGCAGGCTTTTCAGTGTTTGCAGGAAAGCTGCCCCAGTCGCACCGTCTACTGAACGATGGTCGCAACTCATGGTGAGTTTCATAATATTACCCGGTACCACCTGACCGTTTTTGACAACAGGCACTTGTGAAATACCGCCTACTGCCAGAATACAGGAATCAGGTGGATTAATGATAGCCGTAAACTGGTCAATCCCAAACATCCCAAGATTTGAAATGGTGAATGTGCTACCTTCCCAATCACTGGGTTGTAATTTTTTATCTTTTGCTTTTTGAGCATATTCTTTTACTTCAGCACCTATCTGGCTTAGGGATTTAGTATCTGCAAAACGAACTACCGGTACCAATAATCCATCTTCCACAGCTACGGCTACCCCAATATGAACATGATGGTTATAGCGTATTTTATCACCCAACCAACTACTGTTTACTTTAGGATGTTGTTTTAAAGCCATGGCTGTTGCTTTTAGTACAAGATCATTAAAACTGATCTTTACCGGAGCTACTTCATTGATTCTGGTACGGGCTGCAACAGCTGCATCCATATCAATGCTCATGGTTAAATAGAAATGCGGCGCGGTAAATAAACTTTCACTTAACCTGCGCGCAATTACTTTGCGCATTTGTGAAACAGGAACCTCATCAAAACTTTCCTGTCCTGCTATAACTGCCGGAGCCGCTGCTTTTGCAGTTGCTGCTGCAGGAGCTGAAGAACTGGCTGCCGATGCGGGCTGATAATTATCTATATCCGTTTTGGTAATTCTTCCATTATCACCGCTGCCTTTTACATAACGCAGATCAATTCCTTTTTCAGAAGCTATTTTCTTGGCAAGTGGAGACGCTAATATTCTTCCTTCATTTACAACAGTTTCAGCACTCACAGCAGAGGGTGTTGAAGCAGCGGGTGAAGCACTGACTGTTTTTGTTTCGGGTGCGGCTGCAACAGGTTCTGCTGATTTGGCAGCAGCTGGTCCAGATTTTACTGCCGCTACGATTGAAGAAATATCCAGTCCCTGTTTTCCGATAATACATAGCAGGTCATTTACCTGAATGGTTTCGCCGGCTTTCGCTCCCTGGTATAATAAAATCCCGTCCTTATAACTTTCCAACTCCATAGTGGCTTTATCCGTTTCGATATCTGCCAGTACTTCTCCTTTTTTTACAGTGTCGCCTACATTTTTATGCCATGCTGCAATAACGCCTTCTGTCATGGTATCACTTAATCTTGGCATCAAAACCACTTCTTCCATTGCAGACACATCTAAGGAACCAGCTACTGGTGTGGATGCAGGTGCCGCGGGTGCAGCCGCTTCTGTTTTTGCAGCAGGGGCAGGTTCCGCAGCTACCGGAGCGCCTGAAATATGCTGCGCTACCAGGGCTGATACATCTTCTCCGGCTTTTCCAAAAATAGCCAGCAGGTCGTTTACCTGCAATTTGCCACCGGTTGGGGTGCCTATATGTAATAATATTCCATCCTGGTAACTTTCCAGTTCCATGGTGGCTTTATCCGTTTCAATTTCTGCTAATAAATCACCCTTCTTCACTGCATCGCCTACTTTTTTATGCCAGGCAGCAATTACACCTTCGGTCATGGTGTCGCTCAATCGGGGCATTAGGATCACTTCAGCCATAGTTCAATTACTCTTTAAATGAGCCGTGAAATTACACTAAAAATGAGAACCACGGCAATGGGTAATAAAAAAAGGATGAAAGGGAATCTGTTTCCTTTTCATCCCGATAAGCCATAAAAAATGATATTTATTGACCCTGGGCCAGACTATACGCCTTTTTATCACCCCACATATTTAGCAACTCGGTAGAACATATCTTAAAATCATGTGAGAGGCGCTTATATAATTCAAGTATATCCACTTGCGTTACGGGGACTTCGCCCAGACTCTCAAAACGACAGCTGTACTGGTTTACCAGGTTGGTAAATGAAGATCCTTTGGGCCAAACCTGGGTTCCGCGGTTGCTGATAGTAACCAGTTTAAAAATATCGGCTGTATGGTGCAGGCATTTTTCTGCAATCACCTGGGGCTGCAGGTTACTTTCTATAAACATATCTACTCCTACAATGGTTACTTCATTTAAATCAAGGCTTTCCAGCATCGGGTTTTTCTCCAATTTAAAATGGGTAGGTGTAGGGGCCTGGTTAGCGATAAAGGGTTTGGGATGATGGGCGGGTAGTTTTCCGAAATTCTGGATAATAGCCTGAGAGAACTCTGTTGTGCTGAGTGATGGGATACTCTTATCTCCAAAATCTCCGGTATGTACCCCGCTTTCCAGTGTATATAATAATGCATTTTCCAGGGTAGTGGCTGCTTCCATCAGACCCAGGTGTCGCAACATACCAAAACCACTTAGCAATAATGCGGTAGGATTGGCAATATTCTTTCCTGCGATATCCGGAGCCGTTCCATGTACCGCTTCAAAAATAGAAATATGGTCTCCAATATTGGCTGAGGGGGCAAAGCCCAATCCTCCCACTAATCCCGCACAAAGATCGCTCACTATATCGCCCTGTAAATTTGTCAACACCACCACATCAAACAAATCGGGTCTGCTTACCAGTTTCATACACAGGTCATCAACAATCACATCATCTGCCTTTAACTCGGGATATTCTTTGGCCACTTCATTAAATACTTCCAGAAACAGTCCGTCCGTCAGTTTCATAATATTGGCCTTATGTCCGCAGGTAATACGGCGTGCCCCTTTTTTCTTGGCCATTTCAAAAGCATACTTGATCACTTGTAAGCTACCCGGACGAGTAATAAAACGACGGCTTAGGGCCACATCATGTGTAAGCATATGCTCAATACCGCCATAAGTATCTTCTATATTTTCTCTGACAATGGTGATATCGATCGGGATACCTGCTTTACTGAATACCGTATCCACCCCATGTAAAGTCTGAAACGTACGCTTATTCGCATACGTGTTCCAGGTTTTACGGGCGGTTACATTTACACTTTTAACGCCTTTTCCTTTTGGTGTTTCCATAGGGCCTTTAAAAAGAATGCCCAATGATTCAATGGTTTGCTGTGCTTCAGGGGTCATGCCATTGCTATAGCCTTTATCAAACACCCATTTACCCATATCTACAAATTCATATTCAAGCGGAACCTGGGCGGCTTTGAAAATGGATAAAACTGCATCCATAATTTCGGGACCTATTCCGTCTCCTTTCGCAACAGCAACTTTTGTCATAATACTTTTTTTCGTGCTGCAAAATTAAGCAATGCTGTAACATGACCGTGTTAAATAGCATATGATTCTGATTAGTAGTCAATTTATCTGCGAGAAACCGCTTATCAAGTTTTGAATCGGATTCTTTGCGGCAATTCCTTATTTTTACTGAAAGCAAGTAACCCCCATCAAATGGTATCCAAAATTTCAGAAGGTGTTGAAATCAGCGTAGAGACCTTTTACCAGGCCGAATACAGCAACCCGCAGAACAGCGAGTTTATGTTTGCGTACAGGATTACCATCGAAAACCATAACAATTTTACCATCAAACTGCTACGTCGTCAATGGTTTATCTTTGACAGCAATGGCGATCATCGGGAAGTAGAAGGTGAGGGAGTGGTGGGCGTTCAGCCTGTTTTAAAACCGGGAGAAAATTACCAATATGTTAGCGGCTGCAATCTTCGTACAGAAATCGGCAGAATGCATGGCAGCTACCAGATGGAAAATGAAAATAACAAACAATTGTTTTCTGTAAATATCCCCTCTTTTGATATGATTGTTCCTACCAAAATGAATTGAGCGATTACCTGGGTTTATATTTCGCTTCCTCAAATATCTGCTTAGCAGGTGTTTTCATTAAAGCTTCCAGAGAAAGATTTTTCTGATTCTCCATCCATTTCGAAACAATTTGCATACCCACAAACTGTCCAATATTGCCCGGAGAGGCTTCGCCTAAGGCAGGCGTGTTTGGTCCGTCATTCAGGTAATCCCTCGTGATATTGGGGTCGGTATTAAATAAAAGATCTCCCTGCACAAAAAAGCTCCAGATATTTTTCTCGCTTGTATAACAGCCTTCCAGTTGTTGAAGTGTATAGCCTGTTTTAATGGTATCGGGCAGATTGGGTAATAACTGGCCGAGCACATACATTCTTTTTCCTGATTCAACCATTTGCTCTACCAATGGCTTTCCTAAACTATTATTTGGATACATATCTTCAATAATATTCTTGATGCCATTTACTACAATATAAGCTGGCTCAAACCGACGTGAAATAAACAGAGGATACATTTCCTGTCCCTCCTGACTCAGGTACAAAGGATAATCCTTACCCATATACAATTGAAGTCCAACCGCCATGGCATTGGGTGTTAAAATACTTCCATAGCTATTGATAGGGCCGATAAACGTAACCAGTTTTGCAGGTAGTTTATACTTGGGAAAATAATAATGCACAAAACGAAAACCTTGTTTTACCTGTTCTGTAATCGTGCTGATGTCTTTGTATTTATCTATTGCTGCTGTTGCCAGATTTCGATAGCTGCGGATAAACGAAGGCACTTGCTGCATAGCGCTATCCGGTGAAGTACCCAGGATATTGAATAGAAAATCCTGTGTAAAGCCCGGATGCTTTTTACTAAGTGCTTCCAATGAAGTATTTAAATGAGTGGTATCCAACGCAAAAAAATCCTTTTCAAACCGCTCTACTTCCAGCGATATTTTGATACCTGATACATCAGGGATTTTTTTTGCTCTATGACAACTTAGTGTAATAAATGCAATGCTTATAAATAGTAGGATTCTTTTCATATAAACAAATCGGTTGGATTGTATACCGCTCACAAAACTTTATGATTCATGATTGGCCAATTGTACAAAGCTTTTATCAAAATTCGTTACAAAGGAAAAAATCTCTTTCCATAATATCCTGTTAAACAAGCACCATTTCGAACTATCATTAAAAAGGATTGTTCAGGTATAGTTAACCCTGGAATCGCAGAGATAATAAAAAATAGAAGATTTATCCTGAATTCGGGTTACAAACTATTCAAAAGTTCCTGAACTTCGTCCTATGAAGATATTCTTAGCGCAGCAAAACTATCATATCGGCAATTTTGAAAGCAATACCCAAAAAATCATCCAGGCTATCAGGGAAGCCAAGTTGCAGGGAGGTGATTTGATTATGTTCAGTGAAATGTGTGTATGTGGTTATCCAGCAAGGGATTTTGTGGAGTTCAGTGATTTTATCGCAAAATGTTATTCGGCTATTGATATAATAAAAGAGGAAGCAGATACGATTGGTGTATTAATAGGCAGTCCGGCCCGAAACCAATTGCAAAAAGGGAAGAACCTTTTCAATGCGGCATTTTTTCTGTATGAAAAACAAGTGAAAGCCGAAATACATAAAACCTTATTGCCTACTTACGATGTTTTTGATGAATACCGGTATTTCGAGCCCTCTTTTGAATGGAAGGTTGTACCTTTTAAAGGAAAAAAATTAGCCATTACCATTTGTGAAGATATCTGGAACCTGGGAGACAATCCCCTGTATCGGATCTGTCCGATGGATAAACTTATGGAGCAGCAGCCAGACCTGATGCTGAATATCAGTGCCTCTCCTTTTGATTACACGCATGATGAAGACCGGAAAGCGGTGATCAAAGCCAATGTATTGAAGTATAAAATTCCGATGTTTTATTGTAATGCCATTGGAAGCCAGACCGAAGTGGTTTTTGACGGGGCTTCACTGATATTTGATAAATATGCCAATTTATGTAAAGCCTTACCTATGTTCCGGGAAGCCTTGGAAAGTGTAGAACTGCTGGATGATGGAACTATTGATACCCCCATTCTGGAACCCGCCAGCCGTGTTCCGGATAAAGAATTGAGTCCCGCTACCCTGGAACCCGAACTTAATATTGCCCAGATATATGATGCTTTAGTATTGGGGATCCGCGATTATTTTGGGAAAATGGGATTTACCAAGGCGATACTTGGTTCATCGGGTGGTATTGATTCGGCAGTAACCCTTGCTATTGCTGTAGATGCATTGGGAAAAGAAAATGTGCGCGCCATATTAATGCCTTCTCCTTTTTCAACCGATCATTCGGTAAATGATGCGGTGCAGTTGAGTAAAAATCTGGATAACCCTTATGATATTATCCAAATCAATGAATTATTTGATTCGTTTCTACATACCCTGAAACCTGTTTTTCATGACCTGCCTTTTTCATTAGCAGAAGAAAATATCCAAAGCCGTAGCAGAGGTAACCTGCTGATGGCGATCGCTAATAAGTTTGGGTATATTCTCTTAAACACATCCAATAAAAGTGAACTGGCAACTGGTTATGGTACTTTGTATGGAGATATGGCTGGCGGCTTAGGCGTTCTGGGTGATTGCTATAAATTACAGGTATATGCATTGGCACGGTATATTAACCGTAATGCAGAAATCATTCCTGAAAATATTATTACCAAAGCACCCAGTGCAGAATTGCGCCCTAATCAGAAAGACAGTGACAGCCTGCCAGACTATGGGGTTCTTGACAAAGTTCTTTATCAGTATATAGAAAAAAGAATGGGGCCGGATGAAATCAAAGCACTTGGATTTGATGCTGCACTGGTTGATCGTACTTTGAAAATGGTGAATACGAACGAATATAAACGCAACCAATTTTGTCCCATTATCCGAATATCTCCTAAAGCATTTGGGGTGGGAAGAAGGGTGCCGATTGTAGGTAAATACCTCAGTTAGGTTACTAAAAAAAGCAAATAATTTTCTTTGCTTTTTTTAGATCAGATATGTAGATAAATTTTCTGAAAAATTATTTAAAGGTTTTCAATAATCCCCGCTATCCCCTGTCCGCCGCCAATACAGGCAGTAACTAATCCATATTTTTTATTGAGTCGTTTCATATCGTTTAAAATTTGAACAGTCAATTTGCACCCGGTACAACCTAATGGGTGACCCAATGCAATTGCACCTCCGTTAATATTTACGATATCTGGATTCAGACCCAATTCGCGGATCACTGTTAGTGATTGAGAAGCAAATGCTTCATTTAATTCGATGAGGTCGATTTCATTCAATGTCATATTCGCCTGCTTCAACACTTTCGGTACCGCAGCAATGGGGCCAATACCCATAATACGCGGGGGCACACCTGCTGATGCACAGTTAACCAGTCGGCCAATTGGTTTGAGCCCTAATTCCAGCATCATTCTTTCGCTCATCACAATCGTAAATGCAGCACCATCACTTGTTTGAGATGAATTACCTGCAGTTACTGATCCTCCTACTGCAAAAGCAGGCTTGAGTTTACTCAACACTTCAATACTGGTATCTGCCCTAACGCCTTCATCTGTATCTACTATATAGGAACGGGTGGCTTTTTTCCCTTTTTGGTCAACATAAGTTTCCTCTACCGTGATAGGCAAAATACCGCTTTTAAAATAACCATTCTGAATAGCAGCATTCGCTTTTCGGTGCGAATGAAATGCAAACGCATCCTGGTCCTCTCTGCTAACATTATATTCTTTGGCTACGGCTTCAGCAGTCAAGCCCATACTTAAATAAAAATCGGGTTCATCTTTTGCAATGGCGTAAGAGGGAACCGTTTTCCAACCTGCTGTTGGTACCAGACTCATACTTTCTGTACCACCCGCAATAATACAATCTGCCATACCCGTTCTGATTTTAGCAGTTGCCATGGCAATACTTTCCAAGCCACTGCCGCAATAACGGTTAATCGTTATACCTGCAACTCCAATACCCAGGGCACGGGCTGAAATCATCCTGCCAAACTGTAAGCCCTGCTCCGCTTCGGGAACGGCATTTCCTACAATTACATCATCTACCCTGCTGGCATCTAATTGCGGAACTGTGGCCATTAGCCCCTTGATTACTTCCACTGCAAGATCATCCGGCCGAAAAAACCGGAATCCGCCTTTCTTACTTTTTCCTACCGCGGTGCGGTAACCGGCTACGATATATGCTTCCTGCATGACAAACGATTTTTAGCTTCTCAAATGTAGGAAAAATTATTAAAAGTTGTTTATGCAACTAATTTCTGCGGGATTAGCAACTTCAGTCAAATAATAGGATTTATTACTATAATAATGCATGCCGGATGGCTAATAGCCAGTGGCTGCCTATCTTCGCAAAATGATATACCCCCTTATCCGTGAACTTTTATTCTGTTTCCCGCCGGAAGAGGTACATTATTTTTCTATGAATATGCTGAAAACCGGTTTCAGGATTGGCCCGGTAGCATCGCTGATGAAAAAGCAATTTGGTTATTCTTCAGCCGCACTACAAAAAAACGTTTTTGGATTGGATTTTAGTAATCCCGTTGGTTTAGGCGCCGGGTTTGATAAAAACGCATTATACCTTACTGAAATACAGGCATTGGGATTTGGTTTTGTAGAAATCGGCACGGTGACACCCAGACCACAACCGGGTAATGATAAACCAAGGTTATTTCGCCTGCCTGCGGATAAGGCCCTGATCAATAGAATGGGGTTTAACAATGACGGAGTTTTTGAAATTAAAAAAAGACTAAGCCAGCGAAAGCTTAACGCGGAAAACTCACTGAATAAACTGATTGTGGGTGGCAATATTGGCAAAAACAAAATTACTCCTAACGAAAATGCCTGGAAGGATTACGGAGTATGTTTTAATGAACTGTTTGACTGTGTTGATTATTTTGTAGTGAATGTAAGTTCGCCGAATACACCGGGTTTGCGGGAATTACAGGAAAAGGATTCATTGAGAAAAATCTTATCGCATTTACAGAATGCTAATCAGTCAAAAAATAAACCCAAACCCTTGTTATTAAAGATTGCTCCGGATCTCACGAAAGAGCAACTCGATGATATTGTTGACCTTTCTTTTGAAATTCAGTTGAGTGGATTGGTAGCGGCCAATACCACTATTGGGAGAGAACATTTAGGTGAAAAGTCAAAAGGGAAAAGTGAAAAAATTGGATTGGGTGGATTGAGCGGCAGGCCGGTAAAAGAAAAAGCAAGTTCGATTGTCCGATATCTTTCTGAACAAACAGAGAAAACGATACCTATCATAGCCAGTGGTGGTATTTTTACCGGGGAAGATGCAAAGGAAAAAATGGATGCAGGTGCTTCGCTCGTACAGGTATGGACCGGTTTTATTTATGAAGGGCCCTCTATTGTGAAAAATATATGCACTTACCTGGCCGGAGAATAATTCTTCTTCAATAGCAAACTATGAAACACAGATCACTTGGCAAATCTTTTTCAAACGCTTTTTCTGGCGTACTGACTTTTTTTGCAAACGACCGCAATGGCAGGATTCATTTGGCGGCAGCCATCTGGGTAAGTATCGGAGGTATTTATTTTGCGATCTCTGTATCCGAATGGGCGATCCTGTTGCTATGTATGGGTTTTGTGATCTGTATGGAGATGATCAACCATTCTTTGGAAAAAGTTTGTGATTCAATCCATACTTCCTATCATCCATTGGTAAAAACTGCCAAAGATGTGGCTGCAGGTGCGGTATTGTGTTCAGCTATTATCAGTGGTATTATTGGCCTGTTACTATTTGTTCCGAAAATAGCGGCACTTGTGTAACCTAAACAAGTGCCTTTATTTCCGGGTCAGGATTAGAAATCAAATCCCAATGCAAAATATAATTGTGGACTTCCTTTAAATACACCTTTCATTGGCCAGCCCGCATCCAGCTTCATAAAATATCCCAGCAAAGTACTTCGAACACCAAAACCATACCCGCCGGCAAAAGGTCCTAAACCACCTGCATCAATTTTTACCACCACCGGAGTACTGGGATCGCTGATTACCTGTGTAGGACGTGTAATACCATTATACTGGCCATTCCATGCGGTACCCAGATCTACAAACTGTATGATCTGGAAATTGCGGATAAACGCATTATTAATGGGTTTATTAATCAAAGTGGCAAATACAGGGAAACGGAACTCACTATTCATTACCACGGCATTATTACCATTGGCTATATTCTGACTATAACCGCGCATATTCAGGGTTAATGACTGAAATGCATATGACTGATCCTGCGCTGGTGGGTTATTGTTGAATTTAGGTCCAACCCATCCATCCACGCCGCCTAAATAATAAATAATCTTTTGTCCACCCCATGAGAAATCACCCGCAGCCCTTCCTGCCCATATAAAGTTTCTATAAATCTTCTTGTATAATCTGCCGTCAAAACCCAGGTTCAGTGTGGCCTTTCCATTATTAAGAGAGGTTTTAAAAGTAGGCATATCTACATCAAAATAGATTTTATAGCGTAAGCCATCCCATATATTCTGTGTAGGGTTGAGTGTATTATCATGCACATATTCAAGATGAGAAACAATATATTGGGAAAGGGTATCCTTATACGCCAGCGCATTCGGATCAGGGAAACCAGAATTATTATCGTAAGGACGCAATACACCTCTATCACTTCTTAAACCAACCGTTGCGCGCAGGCTTCTTACTTCATCAAAAGGATAACTAACATTAAACTGGTATAGGTTAGTATACAGCATATTGTCGTAACTGGTATTATAGAAATTACTTACGTTACTTCTGTAATAGGTAACGCCCCAGTCAATTCGCTTCCGCAGATTCTGGTAGGAAAAGAAAACATCTTTATCACTAAGATTGGTGCCAAAACGAACACCTCCAATAAATTTAACATCCTCAAACAGATCGCTGACCCCTACTTTGAAAGAAAAATTTAGATCGGTTCCATTATTCAGTTGTATCGGGCCCTGGCCACCGGCATAGGGTTGATACCTGTTCACTAATATATTATTGGTGATACCGGCTAATACATAATCGGAATTGAACTTGAGACGGTAATCAAACAATTTTGATTTGGTAAGAACAGAGGCTTTGGGAGCAGGCAACTGCACTTTGGCTATCGAAGTAGTCGTATCCGGTTTCTCATTTGAGAATTCATTCTGGAAAAAATCCTTCGCTTTTTTAAGCGTATCTACAGATCCCTTCTTATTATAGGTAATGGCTTTACCCTCTACTGCTTTTTGATTCGCCATTTCTTTTTTAATATACTCGGTGGGTCTTGCTGATACATTTCTTTTATTCAAAGCCAGTTCATCTACTTTCAGTTTATACAGGAATTTATAATCTCCTTCTCTTCTTACCTCACTTACCTGTCCTTTATCACCCGCAATTCTTGATTCCAGCAAACTACTCTGGTAATTAGTGATTGGAAACGTATAGGTAGAATCCTTGTACACCTGGAAATAGCTGACACTATCGGGTTTGGGTTTTTGCCAGGCCATTAATGTGGAATCGATCTCTTTGCGTGAAGGATTATGCAGTACTTCGTCGCCTATATACATGACAGTATCAAGACCATTTCTCTGGGTGGCAAAAAAACCGGCCCAGCGGTTACCAATACCATTTTCATCAGACACGTACGTAAAGTGATTAGTATTATACTGCATTGGTTTACGCGCATTACCAAACTTCAGGTTGGTTAACTGGGTTATCTGTTTATTTTTTCCATCATTCAAAATATCGATCATAAATATATTGAAGCGATGTCTGCTGGGTAAAACAGTATCCTGATCAGGCGCATGTGGTGATGGCCTGTTAGATGCAAAAATGATTCCTACCTTATTAGGGAATGCTACCATTGTAGGGTCCAGATCATCATACACATCATTCGTAATCTGGGTAGCTTTTTGTTCTTCGATTTTGTACGTATATATATCAGCGTGTCCATTTTTCACCGCACTCAAAACAAGAGTATTTGCATCAAGCATATAGGAAGCATCCAGCACCTGATCGAAGGCCCCAAGTTCCTGTTTATTCTTTTTGATCTTGGCAATATTATCGTATACAAACATTTTGATCTTACCCCCATCCCAATAAATAACGCTTAAACGGGTTCCTTTTCCATCCCAGGCAAGAATAGGATAATTGGGATTGATATCTCCCTGGCGGGTTTTGGTTCCCAGGGTTAATAATGTTTTTACATTATAGAAATTTTCATGAAGGGTAACAATATAAACGCCTTTCTTAAATTCGACTACAGCATATGTGGAGCTTTTGGGATTGGGGTTTGCCTGAAAACGGAAAAAATCATTTTTGGAAACATCTTCCGAAACCACCATCTGCCCCTTTGGCTGGTTTCTACGCTGCCGTATATCTTTTACATAGCGATCCTGTTGGGCCTGCATAAAGTCTGCCAATACTTCTTTGAATTTCTTCTTACATACCCGTAAACAGGCGTTGTTCAGATTTTTATAGATACGAGCGAGATAGAGTAAGTAAGTAACATTCTCTTTTTTGTATTTTTCTGCGATATAATACCAGAAAGCATGTCCGGCCAGTAACGGTTGTTCAAAAGCAAACTGATAAAATGAACTATACGTGCCGCCCAATATGGCACTTTTTAACTGATCGTCTCTTTCTGTACTCCAGGGTTCGGCCGCATAAGAAACATATCCGTCTACCAGCCATTTGGGAAGGTCCAGCAATGCCTGGTTACTGGCAAACTCTCCAATATCATCACCAAATAATAAATTATCGGTCAGCACTTTGGCAATGCCCTCTCTAATCTGTCTTTTCAGGTGTTCGTGGTTACCATCAAAATAAACTACCAGCTTATTATTGACCAGTTTGGTGATACCGCCTGAATTCTGCCAGTCACTTCCCAACCCGATATTACTGCTCTTAAAATCATTATAATCATTGTAAACAACAATATTGGCCCTGCGCTGTAAGGAATATTCAGTAAAACTCTCCAGTGATTTCAGTTCTTCTTCAGCTACCTGCGCCACAAATTTACCCAGTTCCACCCCGTCTTGCGAAATATAGGTATTGAAATTGGGTGATTGGTAGAATTTCCAGATAAACTTCTTATGCTGTATCCTGTTTTTCCCAAATTCAACAGCATTTACCTGTGCCTTTGAAAGCAATGGAAATATAAAAACAATAAAAACTGTCCACCTTACGATTCGATTCGCTTGCATATCCGAACTTTAGTGTTTTAAAATTAGTCATTTACGATTAAAACCCGGCAAAAATACCAGTATGCTCCAGGTCAAATTTTTTACATTCAGCCCGATACATGAAAATACCTATCTGCTCTTTAATGAGCAGAACAAAGCTATTATAATTGATCCCGGATGTTACTTCAGCGCTGAACAGGAAACGTTAAAAAAATTTATGATTGAGAAGAGTCTCGAACCTATTCAATTACTGAATACGCATTGCCATCTGGACCATGTTTTCGGGAATAAATGGGTATTTGACACCTGGGGACTGGAATTGCATATTCATTCCGGGGAGGCTGAAATGTTAAAACTAGCCCCGCTTTCAGGTGAAAGATGGGGACTGCCTTTTGATAATTACCAGGGACCGCTTCATTTTTTGGCCGAAGGGGATATTATATATCTGGGTGATGAGGAGTTAAAAATCATTTTTACTCCCGGCCATTCCCCAGCCAGTATCTGCTTTTACTCAGAAAAACATAAAATATTGATTGGGGGGGATGTTCTTTTTCGGGAAAGCATTGGTCGCACCGATTTGCCTGGCGGAAACCATGCCCAATTATTGAAGAGCATAAGAGAACAATTATTTATTCTGCCGGATGATGTAATTGTTTACCCCGGACATGGTATGCCCACCACTATTGGTTATGAGAAACAGCATAATCCCTTTTTGCAATAATATTTTGTAAAAAATTATTCTGCATTTGCCTTACTATACGCCATGATAAAGATGGCGCCCAGGTTCTTGTATGGAGGAACGTAATCATCAAAAGTTTCTTTGATACTACCCCTGAATTTTGACTCCAGGCTTTCCCATAAAGAAGGCCAGTTAAGGTCTTTACCCTGCCGTAATAACTCGCTGATGTCATCTATCAGTTCCTGGTTAATTACCCCTTTGCCAACCTGTTTGGAAGCGATAATATTGGCACCCGGACAGGTTTCGAGTACCTGGTTAAGACTTTGGTAGCCGCCGCAACTGCCCAATAGTACCAGTTTAGCCGAATACGGGAGTTTATGAATGGTGGTGCGAAGAGAATAACTATGTCCGCGATGGATGGCAATAACCGGTTGCAGGCCTTTTGCTGACAGATAGGCAACCAAACTATCCTGAGAACGTTCATCCAATTCCCTGGTTTCATCCAATGGAAGATTTGAATAAATAGTAACGGGGGCGCCTTTTACTGAACTCACTTCTACCCAATTGGGTTTTCGGGTGATTTTCCAGTTACTGTTGGTGAAACGGTTCAAAAAGGCATTAAATACTACCGGGCCGCCTTTGTCTCCATAAAAAAATTGTTGAATCACAATCCTTCCCGAAGTATCCCGCAATAATTGGTTGGGCATATTATACACCGGGTTAATACCCAATGTTGCCGATACATCTATTCGATTGGTAGAATCAATAGAAAGAAAAATAATATTCAGCAGGTTATATATGATCTGTCCCCTTTCATTATTCAATCGTTTACTTTCTTTCCATTTCTGTTGTACTTCTTCCAGTATCAGGTTGCGTATGGTTTGATTATATATACTGGCATAAGAATTGGCAACATCCACGGCATCTTCCAGGGTTTTGGTATTGTCCAGTCCGTTTACAAAACTGCGCATCAGTTTCTGTGCAGTCACATTTTCCATCCTTCCCAAAAGATCATCTAATGTATTATAGGATGCACAGATTTTAATGAATTTTTTATAATAATCATAATGTAATTGCTGAAATAAACTATCCGATCTCGGGTTTTTCATCCGCTGAAATATTCTCGGGTAAACACCATTTACAAAACTGGAAGTATACATTTCTTCCTCACCCAATACCGCGAGATAATATAACTCTTCGGGACTCAGGTGATCAATTTTTCTGAAACGCACGCTGGCATTTTCCACATCGTGCAGGGCATTGATATCATTAATGTATAGTTCAATGGCTTTGGCTTTCAGCTTGCTGGTTAATGCCTGTACTGCCATAGGCGTATCTCCCTGTTGCATCCTTTCAACATACTGGATCCTTGTTTTTACCAATAGCTTATAATAGGAGTATGATGAATCATTCAATACTTTGGGAGCAATCTCTTCCATGGTTAATTTTCCATGATACAGTTCATCCAGAAAAGGAAAATACATTCTGCCGGTTGATTTCTTTGCCAATTCTGAAATGATTTTTACCAGGGGATGTTGGACTGCCAGAATTCTTTTTCCCAATGCATCCGACCCCGCTGCATACGCATATAACTCCTCCTGGTTGCGGTATGCAGCAATAATGATCAAACTATCTGCATATTTACTTTCCGGGTATCGCGCAAGAATGGCCAATACATTACCGGGTTTTCGCTGGCATAATTTCAGCACAATCAGGTCTTTCGCTTCAGGAACCCCCTTATTATTTTTTAAAGCATAATTATCAATCAGAATTTTACCTGTCTCGGGTTCATTATCTGCCACCATGTCCAAAAAAGATTCTCCTTTCCAGTCCGCATGCATGGCATCTGCATAGGCTTTTATCAAAGAAGGCAATTGAATAGCTGTAATCGTTTTCATTCGATAGGCCCTTATAAAACCAGATAACATTTCGTTGATGCCGCGTAACCATTTGAAACGGGCATTCTCATCCAGTTTGCTATTCAGTTCAATTTCTGTTCGCATCCGGTTTACGCCTGCTCTTACCGAACTATCTATTGCTTTATTCAGTTCTTTGCTGGATGTGATGCCAAAAATGCTTCCGTCTCTGTTACGCAAACTGGCAATGGTATCAAGAGAATGAAGAATATATTCATGGTGTAATAACCGGATAGCAGGGATTACCGGTTTTTCCTGCGAAAAAACAGAGCCTGAAAGGAAAATCCCAAGAATAAAGACATATATCTTCTTCATTTTCATAACGCAAGCAAAAATAACGTCATTTATCGCCAACCTGATGAATTCGCCCGAATTCAGTTAACAATAACATAATAAGCGTAAATGAGTGAATTGCGGTTCTTTAAAATTAATTTTGTGTAAACATTACGTTAACATGGAAGGTAAGCCAAAGAAGATTTTGATTGCAGACGATGAACCGGATATTCTTGAGATAGTTAGCTATAACCTGGGAAAGGAAGGATATGAGATTTATACCGCCAAAGATGGTAATGAAGCTATTGAAAGAGCCAAACAGCTACACCCCGATCTGATTATTCTCGATATTATGATGCCTAAGAAAACAGGGGTGGAAGTATGCCAAATCCTGCGCTCTCAACCCGCTTTCCAGGATACATTAATCATTTTTCTGACTGCTTTGAGTGACGAGGCTTCACAAATTAAGGGGCTGGAAACCGGAGCAGACGATTATGTTAGCAAACCCATCAGTCCCAAAGTACTGGTAAGCAGGGTAAATGCTATTTTCAGAAGAATCAATAATAAAGAAACCGGAAAAAGTATACAGGTTGGTAATATCACTATTGACCCTGTTAAATTTCTGGTTAGCATCAATGATCTTGAAGTGATTCTGGCTAAAAAAGAGTTTGAATTGTTATATCTTCTCGCATCACGTCCGGGCCGGGTATTTTTACGCAACGAAATCCTCTCGCAGGTTTGGGGAAATGATGTAATTGTTGGCGACCGCACAATAGATGTACATATCAGAAAAGTAAGGCAAAAACTGGGAGTTGACTGCATTACCACTGTAAAAGGCGTGGGTTACAAATTTGAAGCCTGATCACCCATCGGTTTTCTTAGATAAGTTGCTGTATAAAAACTAAATTGCTGCTGTTATCGGTCGCAAATAGTTTGCGACTGTTACAACTTATTATCCCGCATGTTTAAAACCAAAAATCTTTCCCCGCAGCAGTTATCTGCATTTACGGCAATTATTTTGTCTGTACCCATTTCTTTAGGTATATGGATACTCAGGCCTGATTGGATCATTGCCCTTGTATCATTGGTAATTACTTTTATTGGAAGCTATTTTCTGATTCGCTTTGTGCTGGAATCCTTTATCTATAGAAAGATCAAACTAATCTATAAATTTATTTACCAGACCAAGGCCACAAAAAGAGAAGAAACCTATTATAAATATATTTTACCCCAAAAAGGGATCGACGAAGTAAGAGAAGATGTGGAGCAATGGGCCGAACAACGAAAAGCCGAGATAGAGTTGCTGAGAACTAATGAAGCTTACCGGAAAGAATTTCTCCAGAACCTGGCACACGAATTCAAAACACCCATTTTTGCCATCCAGGGATATGTAGATACTTTGCTGAACGGAGCGCTAGATAGTCCTGAAGTAAGCAAACGCTTTCTAGAAAATGCAGCACGCAATGTAGACAGAATGGTAAACCTGGTAGAGGACCTGGATGAGATTTCCAGACTGGAAAGTGGCGAACAGCCTTTGTATAAAGAGAATTTTGTAATACAGGATATCATTCGCGAAACCTATGAAACCCTTTCTATTAAAACAGCTGCGAGAAATATCAAATGTAGTATCAAGAAAGGCTGCGAATCCCCGGTTACTGTATTTGCTGATAAGGAAAAAATACGACAGGTAATTATCAATTTGCTCGAAAATGCGACCAAATATGGCAAATATGACGGGAGTATTGTTGCCAGTATTTATACAACTGATGGAAAACATGTGCTGATTGAATTCAGCGATGATGGTATCGGTATCTCTGAAGAACACCTGCCCAGGATTTTTGAAAGGTTTTACCGTACTGATAGAGGACGCAGCCGGGATATTGGGGGTACCGGGCTGGGATTGGCCATTTGTAAGCATATTATTGAAGCCCATGGGCAAACCATGCATGTAAGAAGCAAGCTGGATGTGGGTACTACCATTGGATTTACCCTGGATACCAAAAAAGACTGATACACTAAAAAGCCCCAATAGAGATCGGGGCAATTACATGAGAAAAATGCTACCATTGCTATGAACAGGCTGTAAAATTGCGGGATAAGTATTAAGAAATAATGAACCCAATGCAATGAAAATATTATCAAATCTAAAAACCTGTTTGAAAAATCATAAAGAAAAACGTAAATATGCAATATTATCTAATCGTTAATTATTCTTCACCCCGGCTCTATCCGTTTCATAACCCTATTTTTGCCTAAATTTTAATGTATGGGTATCAACAACTTCGGACGCTTTTTCATGCCAAAGAACAAAGTCTTCTATGAACTTTTCGAAGACGTAGCAGAAAAAGTTCACGAAATGGGCATCAAACTCAAAGAAATGGTAAGCGAGGCCGATTCAAATAAACGTGCTTCTATATTGGCTCAGATTGAAGACCTGGAGCATAAAAATGATGATAATACCCATCGCATTTTCACAGAATTGGGCAGAAATTTCATTACTCCTTTCGATCGGGAGGATATTCACTACCTGGCGACTGCCCTGGATGATATATGTGATTATATCTATGCGTCTTCAAAAAAGATTAATTTTTACAGTGTAAACCCAAATGATACCGGTATCCAGAAAATGGCAGATCTGATTTTGCAGGGTTCGATTGAGATCAAAAAAGCGGTAATGGGACTGCGGGATATGAAAAATCTTCGTGAAATGACTGAAGCGATGGTTAAGGTAAATAGCATAGAAAATCAGGCAGATGACGTATTTGATATGAGTATTGAAATGCTTTTTCAGCAGGAAAATGATTTCAAGGAAGTGATCAAGAAAAGAGAAATTTATCAGGTAATGGAAATCGTTACCGATAAATGTGAGGACGCAGCCAATGTGATTGAGTCGATTATCATCAAATACGCATAGTTTTTTAATTAGCAATTAGCAATTAAACCAGCTAATAAAATATGCCTAATTATTAATTGTTAATTATTATTTACTAATTATCCTTATGCTCACTTTACTCATAGTTATCATTGTTCTGGCTTTTATTTTCGATTACATCAATGGCTTCCATGATGCGGCCAATTCCATTGCTACGATTGTTTCAACTAAAGTACTCACCCCTTTTCAGGCTGTTTTATGGGCAGCATTTTTTAATTTTCTTGCTTTCTTTATTGCAAAATATATATTCAAGGATTTCGGAATTGGCAACACGGTTGCTAAGTGGATTCATTCTGAATTTATTACCCTTCCAGTTATATTAGCAGGTATTATAGCGGCTATCATCTGGAACCTGACAACCTGGTGGTTTGGTATACCTTCCAGTTCATCACATACATTAATGGGTGGCTTTGTAGGAGCCGCTCTGGCACATGCTCATGGATTCACTACCTCTACGGGTGATGTGATTAATTACTCCAAAGTAATCCCTACTTTCTTATTTATCTTTCTGGCTCCACTGATAGGGATGATCATTGCTTTTTTTATAACCATATTAATTGTGCATATCTGTAAAAGATCCAATCCATATAAGGCGGAAAACTGGTTTAAAAGACTTCAATTGCTTTCTTCCGCTGCTTTTAGCCTGGGGCATGGCAGTAATGATGCACAAAAAGTAATGGGTTTGGTAGGTGCTGCGGTTATTTATTATGAGGGTACCAAAGGTAACCATATGACGTTTAACCAGTTTGCTGAAAATTATAGCTGGGTACCTTTTACCAGTTTCCTTTGTATTGGTTTGGGAACGATGAGCGGTGGCTGGAAAATTGTAAAAACCATGGGTACCCGCATTACCAAAGTAACTCCTTTAGAAGGTGTAGCGGCCGAAACAGCCGGTGCTATCACCTTATTCCTGACAGAACACTTTAAAATCCCCGTTTCTACCACACATACCATTACGGGATCCATTATTGGCGTGGGGGCCACCAAAAGATTAAGCGCGGTAAGATGGGGAGTAACTGTAAATCTTCTTTGGGCATGGATTTTAACCATTCCTATTTCTGCCATACTTGCCGCCCTTGTCTATTATGCATTAAAATTATTTATCTGATCTATACCCATTGATGGTATTTATCGGATATATCAATTTATCTTGCAGTACATTTTTTTACTATGGCTAAGATTCTTGTAACCGGAGGCTGCGGCTATATTGGTTCGCATACCATCATTGACCTTCTTGAAAATGGTTTTTCTGTTATTTCCATTGATGATAATTCCCGGTCCACTGCCTATGCCGTTAATGGCATAGAACAGATCACCGGGAAGAAGATAAAAAACTATAAAGTTGACTTGAAAAATTTCGATGAAACACGGGCTGTTTTTCAGGAAAATGAAGATATAACCGGTATTATTCATTTTGCCGCCTATAAAGCTGTTGGCGAATCTGTGGCCGAGCCATTACGGTATTATGAGAATAATATGTTTGGCCTCATTAACCTGCTGAAATGTGTACAGGAATTTGATATCCCTTATTTTGTTTTTTCCTCTTCCTGCACTGTTTATGGCAATCCCGATAGTATTCCGGTAACTGAATTATCTCCTACAAAAAAAGCAGAATCTCCCTATGGCGCTACCAAACAGATGGGTGAAGAGATATTAAGGGATTTTACAAAAATTGATGGTATTCGTTCTGCTATTTTACTACGTTATTTTAATCCGGTTGGCGCACATCCATCCGGATTAATTGGTGAAGTACCTGTTGGCAAACCACAAAACCTGGTTCCCGCCATCACACAAACTGCCATTGGTAAACTACCCAAAATGTTGGTACATGGCAACGATTATCCAACAAGAGATGGCAGTTGTGTAAGAGATTATATACATGTGTCTGATATCGCCAGTGCGCATACACTTGCCCTGCAATACCTGATAAACAATGATAACCAAAGTCCTTGCGATGTATTTAATCTGGGAACCGGTAATGGCATCAGTGTTTTAGAAGCCATTCACACTTTTGAAGAAGTAAGTGGTGTAAAACTGAATTATGAAATAGGCCCACGCCGCCCGGGTGATGTAATTGCTATTTATGCGAACAACGACGAAGCAGTTAACCGTCTGGGCTGGAAAATCAAATACGGCATTAAGGATATGATGAAAACCGCCTGGGATTGGGAGCTAAAGATTAAAGAAGCCGAAGAAAAAGTAAAGAGCAATTAACTCCTTACTGGTTCACCATTTTCGCCGCATTTTCTGCCATCTGCAGTGCTTCAATAAATTCATCGATATCTCCATTAATTACTGAATCCAGATTATAAGAGGTCAGTCCTATTCGGTGATCTGTTACCCGCCCCTGTGGCCAGTTATAAGTTCTGATTTTGGCACTCCTATCCCCTGTACTCACCAGGGTTTTACGTCTGCCCGCTATTTCCTCTTCCTGCTTGCGTACTTGTTCTTCATATAATTTTGTACGTAGCATGGTCATTGCTTTCTCACGGTTACCCAATTGTGATCGCTCCGTCTGACAAACCACCACTACTCCGGTGGGTATATGCGTTAAAAATACTTTGGTCTCTACTTTATTTACATTTTGTCCGCCTGCACCACCACTTCTTGCTGTTTCCATTTTTACATCGCTCTCTTTCAACTCAAAATCCACTTCTTCTGCTTCCGGCATTACTGCAACAGTTGCGGCAGAAGTATGCACCCTACCCTGGGTTTCTGTATTCGGTACTCTTTGTACCCGGTGCACGCCACTTTCAAATTTCAAAGTGCCGTATACATCCTCACCCGTTACTTCTACCACTACTTCTTTATATCCGCCAACAGTGCCTTCACTTTCACTCACAATGGCTGTTTTCCAACCTTTTCTGGAACAATACCGTAAATACATTCCTAACAGATCACCGGCAAAAAGACTGGCTTCATCGCCACCAGTTCCGGCACGTATTTCCAGTATAGCATTCTTATCATCCTGCGGGTCTTTGGGTATCAGTAGTTTGGTAAGTTCTTTTTCAAGGGCATCTTTTTTTAATTCCAGTTCCGGTAACTCCATTTTGGCGAGTTCACGCATTTCTTCGTCGCTCCCGCTTTGGGCCTCTTTTGCAAAATCATAATCAGCCAGCACTTTCCGGTATGCTTCATAAGGCTGCATAATCTTTTCCAGGATACGGTATTCCTTGCTATAGGCACCAAATTCCTTCTGGTTATTAATGATCTCAGGATTGGTCAGCGCCACACCCACTTGTTGAAACCGGGCTTTTATTGCATCCAGCTTATTCAGCATATCCACTTTTTTTAAGGATGGCAAAATTACTGTTTTACCGGGGAAGCGCACATACTAAAAAGAGATTAGTTAATTTCATGAGATACAAGCCCCCTTTATGCGACTAGTTTACTCTCTTTTTTTGCTGTTTTTCTTAAGAACCAGTGCCCAACAGGCAGATGTATTGATTATGAATGGTAAAATTCTCGATGGAACCGGTAATAGCTGGGTGTATGGCGATCTGGCCATTCAGAAGGGTAAAATTCTGGCGATTGGCAAACTAAACAAATGGACTGCTTCAAAAATAATCGATGCCACGGGTTTGATTGTGGCACCGGGATTTATTGATGTTCATACTCATATTGAGGGTGAAGAGAAAAGAAATCCGACAGCTGATAATTTCATTTACGATGGGGTAACTACCGTCGTTACCGGCAACTGCGGCTTATCGCAGGTGAATATCGGGAAGTATTTCGGCATGCTTGACAGCCTTACTCTCTCCATCAATGTTGCTTCCCTGGTGGGTCATAATGATGTTCGTAAAGCGATTATGGGGTCTGCTAACCGTGATCCAACAGAAGAAGAAATGAAGAAAATGGAATTAGTAGTAGAACAGGCTATGAAAGATGGGGCTGTTGGGTTTTCTACCGGACTTATTTATATTCCCGGCACCTATTCTAAAACAGAAGAAGTGGTGAGACTGGCAAAAATAGCTGCCTCTTTTGGAGGGGTGTATGCCAGTCATATCAGGAATGAAGGCGATAGTGTAACACAAGCCATAGAAGAAGCATTACATATAGGTTGGGAAGCCAGGATGCCGGTTGAGATCTCTCATTTTAAACTCAGCGGTCAACAGAACTGGGGCAGAAGCAAAGAAACCATACCTATGATTAAAAAAGCAAGAGAAGAGGGGCTTGATGTAACCATTGATCAGTATCCGTATACTGCCAGCAGTACTTCTCTTAGCACTTTATTGCCCGACTGGGTTTTGGCGGATGGACAGGATTCGATTAAATTTAGATTGGCCAATCCGGTAATCAGAAAAGAAGTGATCAGTTTCATGCTGCAAAGGCTTAGAAAAAGAAAGCTCAGGCATTTCAGCTATCCGGTAGTGGCATCTTATGGTGCTGACAGCACCCTGAACGGGAAGAGTATTGAAGAAGTCAATTTAAGTAAAGGAAGAAAACATATAGCCCGGCAGGAAGCTGAAACGATTCTGGAAATGATGGAACATGGAGGCGCAGGGATGATATTTCATGGAATGGGGGAAGAAGATGTAAAAGCTATTATGCAATACCCCTATAATATGTTTGCCAGTGATGCAGGTATCCGGATTTTTAAATCAGGAAACCCCCATCCACGCGGATATGGAACGAATGCAAGGGTATTGGGAAAATATGTAAGGGAAGAAAAACTGATTTCGCTGGAAGAAGCCATACGAAGAATGACTTCCCTTCCTGCCCAGAAGTTTCAATTGAAGAACAGGGGTATTCTAAAAGAAGGATTTGCAGCAGATATCGTGGTATTTGATGAAAAGAAAGTAGGAGACAGATCAACCTATGATAATCCGCATCAATATTCGGTAGGATTTGAATATGTGTTGGTAAATGGACAGTTAACCGTGGAATATGGAAAACATACAGGTGCCCGTGGTGGTACTACTTTACGTTTGAAAATGTAATACATGAAACTATATGCTTTCCTATTTCTATTCATTGCAGGGATTACTGCAACTGCACAAAAAATAAATTATAAGGGCATAGATTCTTTAATTGGTTCCTTGTCCAACAAAGATCTGTTCAGCGGGGTAGTGTTGATAGCAGAGAATGGACATATCCATTATGAAAAAGCATGTGGTTATCGTGAATTTGACAAACAGCTATCATTACAAAAAACGGATCTGTTCGAAATGGCCTCAGTAAGTAAACAGTTTACAGCCATGATTATCATGATGCTAAAAGAGAAAGGCTTGCTGCAATATGATGATTTGGTTGAAAAATACCTGAGCATCCCTTACAAAGGAATCACCATCAGAAACCTGTTAACACATACCAGTGGGTTACCCGATTACCAGGCAATCATGGACGAGCATTGGGATAAATCGAAAGTTGCCGGCAATGATGATATTTTGGCCTATCTCAATCAATACCATCCTCCTGCTCTTTTCGAACCCTGCACCCAATACGCATATAGCAACACCGGCTATGTATTACTGGCAAGTATTGCCGAAAAAGCTTCAGGAACAGATTTTATCAACCTTTGCAGAGAGAAAATTTTCAGGAAACTGAAAATGAATCATACAGATATTAGAAGTCTGTCAGAAAAAGCAGCAATTACTCATTTTGCCATCGGGCATATTTATGTACCTGAAAAAAATGCTTTTATAAGAGCAGATTCTTTTCCTTCCTCAAACTATACTATCTGGCTGGGTAACCGAAAAGGTCCCGGTCGTATCAGCTCTACTGCTGAGGATCTTTTAAAATGGGACCAGGCTTTGTATACAGAAAAACTGATTAGTCAGCAAACCCTTGCTGAAGCATTCTCTCCTATGAAATTAAAAAACGGAACGGTTTCTAACTATGGTTTTGGCTGGGTGCTTCCGGCAACACAAACCAATGGGAAAATAGTATACCATACAGGTGATAACCCGGGATATAAAACAGAAATCATTCGATTTATTGATAAAAAGAAAACCCTGATTGTGCTTTGCAATAACGCATCTTCCCAATTTGAAAATATCATACAAACCATTCAATCACATATTCTCCAATAATACCCCATCACATGCTAAAAAAATTATGCATCTTATTACTTCCTATTTGTGTACAGGCCCAGAATTACCAGAAGATACATTCAAAAGCCATACTGGTAGATTCTCATAATGATATCCTAACCGCCTGTATCGAAAAAAAAGTAAGTATGGATGATGACCTGAAAGGAAAAACACAATCAGACCTGATCCGGTTTAAGGAAGGTGGCGTGGATGTACAGCTATTTTCTATCTGGTGTGATGGGAACAAAATGAATCCGTATGCATGGGCTAATCGTGAGCTGGATACACTGGATGCTGTTATAAGTCGCAATCCCGATAAGATTGTTATGACCAGAACATTTGCCCAGTTAAGAAAAGCCGTCAGGCAAAAAAAGTTGGCGGCAATGGCGGGTGTGGAAGGGGGACATATGATCGAGGATAATCTTGACAACCTGAATAAATTATATGCCAGAGGTACCCGTTATATGACACTTACCTGGAACAATTCAACTTCCTGGGCCAGTTCTGCCATGGATGAAACTTCTAAAAAAGATTTATCACATAAAGGCCTCACAGATTTTGGGAAAGAAGTTATCAAAAGAATGAACGAACTGGGTATGATGGTTGACCTGTCGCATGTAGGTGAGCAAACATTCTGGGATGCCATTCATACTACTACTAAACCTGTAATTGTTTCACATAGCAATGCATATGCCCTGTGTCCGGCTTTCCGTAATTTGAAAGATGAACAGATCAAAGCTGTAGCAAAGAACGGAGGTGTGATTGATTTAAATTTTTATTCCGGATTTGTGGATAGTAATTTTCACCAGAAAGAAATTCATTTCGCTGTTGCACATGCAAAGGAGCTGGATTCTTTAAAAAAAGCGGGTATTCAACCCGAATATGCACTTAGCATGCTCACAGATAAATATGCTACTGAAGCAGAAACCATCAGGCCTGCTTTAAGCAGTTTATTGGCTCACCTGGATTATATTGTTTCACTGGCGGGAGTAGATCATGTGGGAATTGGTTCCGATTTCGATGGCATTACTTCTTCTCCGCAATCATTGAATGATGTAACCAGTTATCCATTGATCACAAAAGCATTATTGGAAAAAGGATATAGCAAAAAAGATATTACCAAAATATTAGGTGGGAATATTTTGCGAGTTTTGAAAACGAATGAAAAATAAATTTTGTCATTCGATTCTTTTTCGCCGTGATGAATATTTTTTACTGCAGAGCCGCAAAGTAGCAGTGGTTTCTCAGAGTAGTTTACCATGATAAATAATTTCGACAACCGACAATACCGGGTAATAAATACGTGACTAATAAAAATACCAAACAAAAGAGATTATGAGAAAAATACTACTGCTATTCTTGTTTCCGTTTCAATTGATTGCTCAGAACAATTCATTATCATCCTATAAAAGTTATCCATTCCCTACTGAATTGGTTTCGGCCGAAAAAGGTTCACAAATAGCATGGGCAATGGATGAACAAGGTGTAAGAAATGTATATGTTGCAGAAGGTCCAACTTTTATACCCAGAAAGCTAACGACATATAGTCACAATGACGGTCAGGAAATTACCAGTATCCATATTTCTAATGATGGCAAATGGGTCGTATTTGTTCGTGGTGGAGATCATGGTGCTAATTATGATGGTGGACTTCCCTTAAATGCTGCCAGTGAGCCAACTCCATTTAAAGTGCAAGTAGCCAGTATTCCTTTTGCAGGTGGAGAACTTAAGTATTTATCTGAAGGCGATGCACCAGAAATTTCGAATGACAGTAAATCCGTTGTACTTATTAAATCCGGTCAGGTATGTATATCTCCTATTGATGGTTCAGCTGCTGCAAAAACCCTGTTTACAACAAAAGGCACTGTAAGTTCCCTGGAATGGAGTCCTTCGGGAAATGGCTTATTGTTTGTAGCCAATAGAGGCGATCATTCCATTATTGGTATTTACACGAATGAAAACACAGCTATCAAATGGATTGCCGCTTCTTTCTATCGCGATAATTCACCTCATTGGTCATTGGATGGATCACAGATTGTTTTTATCCGAAGACCCGGTGCAGGCGGTGCACCCGATTCTTTGATGAGCAGAAAACATATTCCCTGGAGTATCTATGTAGCAGATATAAACAATAACCAAAGCAGGCTTCTCTGGAAAGCCCCAAACACTTTACGTGGTTCCGTTCCTACTACACATGGAGGCACTAACCTCCATTGGGCAGCAGATAATAAAATCATATTTCTTTCTTACCAGGATGGATGGCCACACCTTTATTCGATTGAAGCCGGCGGAGGAAAAGAGATCTTGCTAACACCGGGTAATTTCATGTGCGAGCACATTGTTTTAAGCGCTGATAAAAAATTTCTCACATTCAGTGCAAATGCGGGTCCTGATGCACTTGATATAGAAAGAAGACATGCAGTTAAAGTAAGTGTTAGTAAAGCCGATATGGAAGTATTAACACCTGGAAACGGATTAGAATGGACACCTGTTCTGACAAATGAAAATAAAACAGTGGCTTTTATCAGTGCTACTACTCAGCAATCACCTTTGCCTGCTTATCAATCTTTATTGGGTGATAAATCCATTCATTTGATTGGTGCTAATCTGGTACCCACTGATTTTCCGAAAGAAAAATTAGTAACCCCTACCCAAGTGATTTTCAAAGCAGCAGATGGAGTAACTGTTCATGCCCAACTATTCATGCCTAAGGAAGGTGCTGATAAAAAACCCGCAATCGTTTATGTGCATGGGGGACCGCCCCGGCAAATGCTATTGGGCTGGAATTATTCTGATTATTATTCAAATGCCTACGCTTCCAATCAATACCTGGCAAGTTTGGGTTTTGTGGTGCTATCTGTTAACTATCGTTTGGGGATTGGTTATGGTTATGAATTCCATCAACCTGTCAAAGGAGGCGCTTTTGGTGCTGCCGAATACCAGGATATCAAAGCAGCCGGCTTATGGCTGGCAAAACAGAGATTTGTAGATAGTACAAAAATTGGCATCTATGGTGGTTCTTATGGTGGTTACCTGACTGCTATGGCTCTATCCAGAGACTCAAAATTATTTGCAGCCGGAGTTGATATTCATGGTGTGCACGACTGGACAGCCCAGGCATCGCTCGTTACGGCAAATGAGAAATATGAAAAAGCTCCTGATTATGATAAAGCGTTGAAAACGGCCTGGCAATCCTCACCAGTATCATCTATCAATACATGGAAATCACCCGTATTGATAATTCATGCTGATGATGACCGGAATGTTCGCTTTAACCAGAGTGTAGATCTGATTAATCGCCTTGAAAAAAAGGGTGTGCCTTTTGAAACGCTCATGATTGTTGATGATACACACCACTGGATGAATTGGAATAATGCCGTTAAAGTGTATGGAGCAGTCGCCGATTTTTTTGTTCGAAAGTTTCAAAATTAAATACCTGTTGAAAATAAATTGTTTATGAGAAAATCGCTTTTCTATATGCATAAAATAACTGTGTATATTTTTATACTCTTTTTTCCGTGTATCCTTTCTGCGCAGGGATTCGACAAAAATGAAATTGCCCGATGGCAGCAGGAAGCTAACCAGGTAACGATTATTCGCGACAACTGGGGTATTCCACATATTTATGGAAAAAAAGATGCAGATGCTGTATTCGGATTATTATATGCACAATGTGAGGATGATTTTAAAAGAGTGGAGATGAATTATATTGAGAAACTGGGAAGAAAATCGGAAGTGTATGGTGAAACAGAATTGTATAATGACCTCTTGATTCGTATGGTCATAGATTCGTCTGAAGCCATCAAAGACTACCAGCAGGCACCAGACTGGTTACAAAAATTGCTGAATGCTTATGCAGATGGGATTAATTTTTATCTCCACAAACATCCTTCTGTAAAACCCGCATTACTAACCCGATTTCAACCATGGTATCCTTTATTATGGACCGATGGAAGTATTGGTGCCATTGATATTGCAGATGTAACAGTTGGTGAACTAAAAAGTTTTTATTCTGGAGATCCTGGAAGTACCGCTTTATTGATACCAAAAGAGGTAGATCCTTTACCCGGCGGCTCCAATGGATTTGCGATTGCGCCATCCAAAACTGTTTCAGGTAATGCAATACTTTATATCAATCCCCATGTAACATTTTATTTTCGACCGGAAGTAGCTGTACAAAGCGAAGAAGGATTACATGCCTATGGTGCCGTAACCTGGGGTCAGTTTTTTGTATACCAGGGATTTAATGAACATTGTGGCTGGATGCATACTTCCAGTTACAGTGATGTGGCAGATACTTATATTGAAAAAGTAAGCAAAAAAGAGAATGGTTTTTTTTATCAATATGAAAACGAGTTCAGACCTGTAAAACAGAAAGAGATTAGTATCCGCTATCTTTCTAATGGCAGTTTGTTAACCAAAACATTCACTACTTATTATACCCACCATGGTCCGGTAATGGCCAAACGCAACGGTCAATGGATTTCTGTTAAAGCCAATAACAGGGATATGAAAGGTTTGATACAATCCTGGCAACGCACAAAAGCAAACGGGTATCAAGCATTCAAAAAAACTATGGAGCTATTGGCCAACACATCTAACAATACAGTGTATGCGGATGATCAGGGTAATATCGCCTACTGGCATGGCAATTTTATGCCGAAGCGGGATCCGCAATTTAACTGGAGCAAACCCGTGGATGGTTCTACCAGTGCTACAGAATGGAAGGGCTTACATTCCCTGGATGAATTGATACAAGTTCATAATCCCGCAACAGGTTGGATACAAAACTGCAACTCAACCCCTTTTACGGTATCCGGAGCCAGCAGCCCCAAAAAAGAAAATTTTCCAGCTTATATGGCACCTAACGGAGATAATTTCAGAGGTGTAAATGCAGCGAAAATATTAAACAGTACCGATCAATATACCATTGATAAAGTAATTGCCTCAGGCTATGATACACATCTTGCTGCTTTTGACGCGTTGATTCCGGCACTATTAAAAGCATATGAGAATAATAAAAGCAATGCAGCTTACCAGGTATTGGAAGCGCCGATACAAATACTATCCAACTGGAATCGCAATTCCTCAGAAACTTCAGTAGCCACAACATTGGCCATTGAATGGGCACAAAAATTATGGCCTGCCATTCAAAGACCTGCTGGAGAAAATGATAAGACTGATCAGGTAGAAAAAACATGGCGCTTTGCTACAAATGCTTCGCCGCCAAATTTATTGGACCCATTGATTACAACCTTAAACGATCTTACGAAAAAGTATGGCAGCTGGCAAATTGCCTGGGGAGAGATCAATCGATACCAAAGATTAAGCGGAAACCTTACTGAAAAATTTGATGATGCAAAACCCAGTATCCCAGTTGGGTTTGCTGCATCTACCTGGGGTTGTTTACCCTCATTTGTGAGCAGGAGTTTTAACGGCACCAATAAAAGATACGGCTATAACGGAAATAGTTTTATCTGCGCAATTGAATTCGGAAAAACAGTGAAAGCAAAATCATTATTGGCAGGGGGGGAAAGCGGTAATGAAAATTCAGCGCATTTTGGAGACCAGGCATTGATGTATAGTAAGGGGCAGTTTAAAGAAGTTTTGTTTTACAAGGAAGATGTAATAAAACATGCAGAAAAAACCTATCACCCGGGTTTTGAATAAAAGGAAATAGAAAGTAGACAGATCAAAATTGCCATATAACCATTAAACAATGCAACCATTATGAAAAAGATTCTCATCCTGATGCTAATGCCCATCTCACTAATGGCGCAGAAAAATTATACCGAATTACTGGAAAAATATATGCAGGCAGAAAACCAGGTAAAAGGTTTTACTGGTTCAGTACTTGTTATGAAAAATAATAAAGTATTGATTAGAAAAGGATATGGCATGGCTGATAGAGAATGGAATGTGGCCAATACCCCTGATACGAAATTTGAGATCGGCTCCATTACCAAACAATTTACCGCCGCCAGCATATTGCAACTGGTGGAGCAGGGTAAATTAAGTTTAGATGATAAGTTAACTAAGTTCATTCCTTCATTTCCAAAAGGGGACAGTGTAACCATTCATATGCTACTGAATCATACTTCCGGGATTGCGAGTTATACAAACCTTCCTGAGTTCATGAATGTGGGAAGACTAACCTGGAGCAAGGATTCCATGATCGCATTTTTTAGCAAACGACCCTATGATTTTTCTCCAGGGTCAAAATATAGTTATAATAACTCGGGGTTCTTTTTACTGGGATATATTATTGAAAAAGTCAGTGGCCAATCATACCGCGATTACCTGCGCAAAAAAATTTTTGATAAAATTGGCATGTCAAATTCAGGCGTAAACAGTTGGGATACGGTTTTACCTATGCGCGCAAGAGGATATGAAATGGCTAAGAAAAAAGTACAGAATGCCGAGTATATTTCAATGGACTGGCCATTTAGTGCTGGGGTAATCTATTCTACTGCTGATGATTTGTATAAATGGGACAGGGCCTTATATGGCAATGCAATACTTAGCGATGCATCCAAACAGAAAATGTTTACTCCCGGAAAAAATAATTATGGATATGGAATCATCATAGATTCAGCCAATAAACATCCCCGGATCTGGCATAATGGTGGAATACCTGGATTTATTTCTCATATCAGTCGATTTGTACAAGATGATATCTGCATTATTTTATTATCCAATACCACCGTTATTCAAAACAATACACTTCCTATAACTGATGTGATTGTAGACGGATTGACCAATATTGTTTTTGATCAACCAGTGGAAATCCCTTATATACATAAAGAAGTGCCCATTGATCCTTCCTTGTTGGATAAGTTTGTTGGAAAATACAATGCGGGTCTAACCTTAGAAGTAATCAAAAAAGATAATAAACTCTATCGTCATAGGGATGGATCTCCGGATATAGAATTAAAACCTGAGTCAAACACCAAATTCTTTTATGCAGACGATAGTAATCGTCAATTGCAGTTTGATCTGGATAAAGAAGGGAAAGTGGTGAAGATCTGGTTTATCAATAATGAACAGAGAGGGGAAATGAAAAAATTATAGTTGAAATAAACAGAACGCAGAATGTATCTGCATTCTGTTTTATATCCTTTATTTTTCTATCAGTTTAATTGTATACGCCTGTATTAAAGCCGGATTCTCTGGTGTTAAAGTAAAACTCACCCAAACATTGGCTTTCTCTCCTTCCATAATAAAATATCCGCGTAATTGGTTTTCGGGAACCACCTCATTTATTTTATTGATCTTCCCGGCTTTCGCAAAAATTTCGTTGGCTTCTTTCTTCATCGTGTCTGTAAAATAATCCGAGAAAAAATTTACAGCAAATATGCCTGAACCTATGGCATTGGTGAAATCAGGCATCATTTTTATTAATTCATCCTTTCTTTGGGTAAGTATTTTTGAGGGTGATAACTGCCGTGGTTTTAATTGTAACATTCTTATTAATGTGTCCAGTACCATTGTATTTACCAGGCTGGTAGGCGCATAGGTTACGTTTGCAAAAAGGATTACCCCGATTCCATATTCAGGTAAAATAACCCAGTTGCTTCCAAAGCCGGGTAATCCGCCGGTATGCCCCACTGTTTCTCTTCCTTCACAATCCTTTGACCATCTTAACCCATAGGCATATGCAGAAGCCATAGCACATTCGCGCCCGCTTGGATATTTATAAGCCGCATTCAAAGCCGCAAAACGCCAGGGTTGCTGCATTTCGCGGATAGAACTTCTTATTACCGGACCTGTTTCTCCATCATTTCTTACAGGCCAGGCAGATTGATGTAAGGCCACATATTTACAGAAAGATTCCACAGAGGTAATCATCCCACCCATAGCTCCATATATTCCATCATGTAACAATGCCTCTTCGCGCCAGGTATCATTCAGCCAGCGATAACCATGCGCCAGATTATTCGCAGGCACTTTACTATATTCCCACTCAGCCTGTCCCATCCCCAATGGCTTCCAAATATTTTTTGCGATGTATTCGCTATATGGAACACCGCTTACTTTTTTAATGATATACCCCAGCATAGCAAATCCCATATTACTATACTCATAACTCAATCCCGGATCATTGGAGAAAGAAATTCCTTTTTTGATCAAGGCTATCAGGTCGGCATCCGTTTTAGCCAGCTGCCTGTCACCCCAGGGATTGTCTTCCGGAAATCCTGCAGAATGTGTCAAAAGATTTCTAACAGTCAATTCAGGTGCATCTTTGGTTAGCTTCTGTCCCTTTATTTCAGGTATATAGAAATAAACAGGGTCATCCAATTTCAGTTTACCCTCATCCCTCAATTTCAGAATAGCCATGGCCGTAAAGCTCTTGCTCATAGATGCAATCCGAAACATAGAATTGGGTGTAGCCGGAATTTTTTTCTCAATATCTGTATATCCACCCCCACCAGAATACACGAGTTTACCATCCACCATCACCCCAAATGCATAACCAGGGAAATGGTTTTTGACGGCATACTCCCGATAGATTTTTTCTATCAGCGGAAAAAGAGTTTGTATTTTTTGTGCCCTGTCGGCATCAGCAAAATAAGGAGGCTGGTAAGCCGCATTGGGATTGATACTCGGGGTTTGGGTAAATGCCTGGTTACTTGTACAAAAGCAAACCGTTAAAAAGATTGCCTTAACTAAACTATTTTTACTCATAGTAATTATTTATGATTATTGTTCAATTATTGTAATGCCTGTTCTATTTGTGTTATTAATAACTCCCTATTCAATGGATAACCTGCTCTTGACAATTCAAAACTGCCATTTTTATGTATGATAATATACGTAGGATATCCGGTTGCATTCACCTTACTCATAATATCATTGGTTAATTTTTTGCTTGCCAGTATATGTGATCCTTCCAGGTTAAAATATGCGATCAGTTCTTTCCATCTTTGTTCATTCCCCTGATCATTATTCGCTATATACAAATAATCCAATCCTTTCCCTTTAAAATATTCTTTAATAGCATGACTATTACGCTCCAATTGTTGCCTGCAAGGAACGCACCAAGTACCCCACATATCGAGAAGTACCGTTTTACCCTTTACCAAAGAAAGAATATTTTCCCAGGTATTTATTTTATCGCCATCTTTTACAAAAATCATTTTGTCTGTAAGCGGCTGCTTTGCGCGAATAAACATTTTCGAAAACTCCGGTTGAAACATTTTAATATAGCTACTGGCAGGGAATTCCTTTACAAAATCAGCATAAATTGGCTGTATATTCTTCAGATCGCTTGACTCAATTGCATTTTCAAGAAGTAATGCGTAAGTATATTCTTTGACTTTCCCATGAAAATTTCTTTCGATAATTTTCTGACGTGGTCTGTTTGTCATGTCTTCAAGAAATTCTTTATTTGCTTTTCCTGTATCCATACCATACCATTCTGTAAGAAAAGCATATTTGTTCAATCGCCAGTCCCTGAATAAGCGCTCACATTTACGAATCAGAAACATATGAACTAGTTCCCTATAATTAAAAGACACAAGCGCATTATCATCTGAGAGTGGCACAGTTGCAAAGAGTTTATCTTGTATGTCAATCCATTTATCATAGTTTCTATTATAGGGCCAGCCCCACTGATGTTTCATGTCTTCAGAATATTGATAAAACTCATTCAATATCGCATATTTGAGCTCATATTTCCAGGCTCTGATAAATTCTGGCGAAGGGTGATGCGCATTTATATATGCCGCTAACAAAATGCTGTCCATTTTGTGCTCCTTTACAATGTAATTGTATACTGAACCAGATACAGAATCACTCCTGTCAAATAATTCAGTAAAACCAATTCTGGAATATATATTCAATTGCTTATTGTCATTAGCACCCACACCTTCGGTAGCAATATTCAGCTCATTTTTATTTAGGGTTAATCTGAGTTTTAATTCATAACCTTTCTTAAAGAAAAGCAACCGCGAAAGATACTGACCAGTTATGCTATCAGTACAGGAAAATTCAATCATTTCAGGTGAGCCTACTGTTAATGCTACTGTAAACTGTCCATTTGTAACGGGTACTGTTATCCGCGCTTCTTTAAAATTATCATAAGAGAAACTCTTTGTCGGTCTGTAGAATGTAACTTCAGCTGCAGCAATGTTTTTCAGGATACCGGTTAGCTTTGTGTTCTGGGCATGGGTTGTAAAGCAAATCAATAAGCTTATTGGCAGGAAAAAAATCTTACTCATATTTTTCATAAAGCTTATTTTATCAGATATTACACTATCCTAGTAATTTCTCAGCTTCTCAATATACTCCCCTAACCGGCTATTAGCTAGAAACTGGTTCTCCAATTCGCTATTGAATGGAATGGGCGTATCCATGGAAGCACAACGCATTACCGGTGCATCCAATAACTCAAAGCAATGCTCGCTGATCCAGGCGCTGATCTCTCCTCCGATACCGCCTGTTAAGGTATCTTCATGCAATAACAAAACTTTTCCGGTTTTGGCAACAGCCGATTTAATTGCTTCATAATCCAAAGGCAATAATGTTCGCATGTCAAGAATATGCAAAGAAATTGCCTTGTTATGCTCCTGGTAATCCTGTGCCCAATGAACACCGGCTCCATAAGTAATGATGGAAATATCGGTTCCTTCCTGTACAATTTTTGCTTTACCTATTTCCACTTCATAATATTCTTCCGGCAAATCGCCGCTGATACTTCGGTATAAAGCTTTATGTTCAAAATACATTACAGGATTGGGATCGTTGATGGCGGCAATCAATAAACCTTTGGCATCATAAGGGTTGGAAGGATACACAACTTTTAATCCCGGCACATGTGTAAACCAGGCTTCATTACTTTGCGAATGAAAGGGTCCGGCACCTACTCCCGCACCTGTTGGCATCCTTATTACCACATCTGCATTCTCCCCCCAACGATAATGAATTTTGGCAAGGTTATTTACGATCTGGTTAAATCCAACCGTTACAAAATCTGCGAACTGCATTTCCATTACTGCCTTAAAACCTTCGAGACTCAATCCCAATGCCGCACCTACAATGGCACTTTCACATAAAGGTGTATTTCGCACTCTCTCTTTTCCAAATAATGCTGCCAGACCTTCAGTTATTTTAAAAGCTCCCCCATAATCAGCTATATCCTGGCCCATTAATACAAGGTTAGGATGTTTTTCCATACTCTGTCTCAGTCCTTCCTGTATGGCATCCACCATTCGCTTGTGGTGAATAGTGAATACGGTAGTTTCTGTCGATTGCAACTCGTCGCTAAAGCCAATTTTTTTTGCGTACACATCGCTGATCTCTTCTTCCCTATTCGGCACCATGAAAGCTGCTTCACTAGCTACAGTAAGTTCTTGATCAATATGTTCCTTGAATTCATTTCGAATAGTTGCTATCTGCATTTCGCTGATAATATTCTCTTGTACCAGAAACTGTTCATATTTTTTTATCGGATCTTTTCTGCCCCATTCTTCAAACAATTCTTTGGGAACATATTTGATACCACTGGCTTCTTCATGTCCGCGCATGCGAAAAGTCATACATTCTATTAAATACGGTTTCTGCTCACGAATACAATATTCACGAACTCCTTTTATGGTATCGTATACCGTCAATACATTGTTCCCGTCAATCTGTACCCCTTCCATTCCATATCCTTTTGCCTTATCTACCAGGCGCTCACATCGGTATTGTTCATTTACCGGCGTACTCAATCCATACCCATTATTTTCTATCAGAAAAATTATCGGAAGATCCCATACCGCTGCTACATTGAGTGCCTCGTGAAAATCACCTTCACTGGTACCACCATCACCACTAAATGCAAGCGCTGCTTTATTTTCTTTTCTAAGTGAATAGGCTAATGCTACGCCATCAGCAATCGCCAATTGCGGGCCCAGGTGGGAGATCATACCGCAGATATGGTGTGCTTTGCTTCCAAAATGAAAACTTCTTTCCCTTCCCTTACTATACCCTTCTTTGTTTCCCTGCCACTGCATAAACAATTGATGAAGCGGCATTTTTCTTGAGGTAAATACCCCCAGGTTTCTATGCAATGGCATAATCCATTCGTCCTCCGAAAATGCCAGGGTTGCCCCTACCGAAATGGCTTCCTGCCCGATACCACTAAACCATTTGCTGATTTTACCCTGGCGTAATAATACCAGCATTTTCTCCTCAATCATTCGCGGTAGCAAAAGGTTCCGGTATACCTCTACCAGTTCCTCATTGGTAAAATTCATTCGATTAAAATCCATTTATGGCTTAGTTTCTATCCTCTAAGTTACTTGTAATTACCCTCCCAAACCATACCTCATAAAAAAACCATCTCCTTTTGAGAGATGGTTCTATATTTTATTTGTAAAGTTACCATTAAAGGAAAAACTGCATAAGCCAATAGCCAAAGACTAATCGCTAATAACTAGTTCCTATTCCCTAACTTACTCAGCAACCTAAGTATTTCCAGGTACAACCACACCAAAGTAACTACTAAACCAAAAGCACCGTACCATTCCATAAATTTAGGGGCACCTCTTTCTGCTCCTTGTTCAATCATATCAAAATCCATAATCAGGTTTAATGCAGCAATCGCAACAATAAATAAACTGATACCGATACTCAATAAACTGCTATCATGTGCAAAACTTACATTCACCCCAAAAAAGCCGAGTACCATGGTAAGCAGGTAAAACAGCCCAATACCCAATGTGGCAGATAAAATAACTGATTTGAATTTTTCAGTTGCTTTAATTACCCGGAAATTATACAAAAGAAACATTGCGATGGCTACACCAAAAGTGAGGCCAACCGCTTGCATAATCAATCCGGGGAATCTTACCTCATAGGCTTTGTTCAAAATAGCCGAGATACCACCAATAAATAAACCTTCCAGCAAACCATATAATGGAGCTATATATTGTGCCCAGTTGGGTTTAAATGAAATTGCCAAACCAGTGATCAATCCTCCAATCAACCCGGTTATCATCAGGGTAGTCATGGTATCAGGTTTGCCTTCCTGAAAAAGATGCCAGCTAAATGCAGCCCCGCCTATAATCATCACCAATAAAAAACCAAACTTATTAATTGCCCCTCTCACGCTCATAGTGCCCTGAACACTGGCTTCTATGGTCATGCTCTTATCAAACATCTTTTGTGTTAATGTCGGATTTCCAGATTTAAAAATTGCCATAATTGTAAATTTTAGTAAGTACAAATATACGTAAACTATAACTTGTTAGAAAGGGAGTTTGTTTAAGGAAAGGCTAAATTTTCATGTAGCATTGCCACATTGCTAAATTGTCAAATGGTTAGCTAACTGACCGTTATAAACGCTATTTTTTACCAATTTTCAACAATATAAAAAACATATAACAATTTAGCAATTCAGCCATTCAGCCTTAAATACCCTAATGCCCCAAAACCACCCCCGGATAATGATCTACTGTTTCAAAAACATACCTGGGGTTTTGTTTCAGGATATTGATGAATTTTGCTAAAGAGTCTGCATCTTCAGGTCTTTGGAACATGCGGTCATGACTCAGGATCACCACCTGGTTTTTTACATGGGTATGATTTTGGGCGAAAGCGCTATCTACTTCTGCGGCCAGTTTTTCAGGTGATTGCACCGGACGGGCATTTTTATGGTTAAAATGCCATTCTACATCCCAACCTATTACATTATACCCTGCACTGTCGAGTAATTCGGTTACTGGTTTTACAAGATGGGTGGCTCTTAGTTTACCACCTGTTACCCATGCACTATTGCCGGGCAAGCGGATAATTTTATAGGGAACATGTAATGAATCCTGCGCTTTATAAAAATCCTGTTCTGCCATCAAGGGATGCTGGTAAAAATAGATGTACTTATCATTTGCATGCGTATAACTATGATTGGCTAGCAATATCTGCGGATAGGATTCCCTGATACGGGATACAAGGGTTTTTCCATCCCGCTTTTTGGCACTATGCAATCCCACCATGAAAAAGCTGGCTTTTACATTGGCTTCTTTAAGCAGATCATAGCAGATTTCTGTTCCGGCTTGCGGACCATCATCAAATGTGAGATAAATATATAGTTTGGTACTGTCCTGCACCAGGGGCTTCCAGGCAAATTTGTCAACTACCGGCTTTGGAATCGGGGTGGAGATCATTACAGTGTCTTTCTGCCGGGTAGTATCCTGTACCTGACCGTTTGAGCAGGCCATAGAATGGCTCAAAGCCAATATGCATACAATTTCCAGCATAATATTCTTTTTAATGAAGGCCATACCCTGATCCCAAATTTACTGCTAAGATAGACATTGCCAGAGATTTGGCTGAGAACCACCTGTTTACCGATAGAAAGGGTATTTTATCCGGTACAAAAATTCAATATCTGTATAAAAGTCCGTTGCCTTACCTTCGCAGAATAATTTCATTTGATGAATACGAACGAAGAGCTTATTAAGGATGTGGTAATCAAGTTTGCAGGCGATAGCGGCGATGGAATGCAGCTGACCGGGCAACAATTCACCAACAATACTGCCATGCTGGGTATTGACCTGGCAACTTTCCCTGATTTCCCTGCTGAGATCCGCGCCCCGATAGGTACTTTACCGGGAGTGAGTGGTTTCCAGTTGCATTTTTCATCCGATAAAGTGTTTACACCGGGTGATATTGCAGACGTGCTTGTAGCTATGAATGCAGCCGCTTTAAAAGTGAACCTGAAAGCCCTGAAACCGGGTGGAAAGATTATCGTAAACATAGAGGGTTTTGATGCAAGAAATCTTCGCCTGGCCAATTATCCCGAAGGGATTAATCCATTGGAAGATGGAAGCTTAGACGGCTACGAATTGATCAAAATAGATGTTACCAAACTTACACGCGAATCACTGAAAGATTTCGCTGAACTGGGTAATAAGGAAAGAGACCGTGCAAAAAACATGTTTGTGCTGGGTTATATCTATTGGATGTATAATCGCAGCCTTGACAATACCATTGAATTTCTAAAAGATAAGTTTGGTAAAAAACCAACTATTTTAGAAAGTAATATCAAAGTATTACAGTCGGGTTATAATTATGGCGATACCACTGAAACCTTTACCACCCGATATAAAGTAGAAAAAGCCAAAATGACGCCCGGTGTTTACCGTAGCATCATGGGTAACCAGGCATTATCATTGGGTTTGGTGGCAGCAGGAGAAAAAAGCGGACTGGAAGTTTTTCTGGGAGCTTACCCCATTACACCGGCTTCTGATATTTTACATGACCTAAGTAAATACAAGAGTTTTGGTGTTAAAACCTACCAGGCAGAAGATGAGATTGCAGCAATTGCAGCAGCTATCGGTGCCAGTTATGGCGGTTCATTGGGTGTTACCTGCACTTCTGGTCCGGGTATGGCACTAAAAACAGAAGCCATGGGTTTGGCTGTGATGCTGGAAATTCCATTGGTAATTATCAATATCCAGCGTGGCGGACCCTCAACCGGTTTGCCTACAAAAACAGAACAGAGTGATTTGTTACAGGCTTATTATGGAAGAAATGGCGAATGTCCAATGCCTATCATCGCTTCTTCTACGCCAAGTGATTGTTTTGATGCTGCATATGAAGCAGTAAGGATATCAGTTCAACATATGACACCGGTTATTTTATTAAGTGATGGATATATTGCCAATGGCGCAGAACCCTGGAAGTTCCCAACCACTGCCGATCTGGAGCCTATTATAGTGAATTTTAAGAAAGGACTGGCAGATGATGAACCTAAATTCCAACCCTATAGAAGAGATGAAAAACTAGCCCGTTCATGGGCCATTCCTGGTACGCCTGGTTTGGAGCACCGAATTGGCGGATTGGAAAAACAGGATATCACTGGTAATATCAACTATGAACCTGAAAATCACCAGCACATGATCAATGTGCGTCAGGCCAAAGTAGATAAGATTGCTGATTATATTCCTTTGCAGAAAATTGATAGCGGCGCAGAAAAAGGAAAAGTACTGGTACTTGGCTGGGGTTCTACTTTTGGAGCCATTAAAAGTGCTGTTTTACAATTACAGGCAGAAGGACATGCGGTAAGTCATGCGCATATCCGACACCTACGCCCGTTCCCCAAAAATCTGGGAGAAATAATCAGTAATTTTGATCAGGTGCTGATTCCTGAAATCAATAACGGACAGCTTGTCAAGATCATCCGCGACCAATATATGGTAGATGCGAAAGCATTCAATAAAGTGATGGGCATTCCTATCACCAAAGGAGAATTGGTTGATGTGATCAGGAAAATGTTATAGCCTTTTCAAACATTGCGTCTTTGCCTGTCATTTCGCTTGTAAAGACGCAATGTAAAAAAGGTTTCATTACAAATATCCGCACCATGCACCTTGAAGACCTGCGCGACTATGTTCTATCGAAACCTGAGGTCGAAGAAACCCTTCCATTTGGACCCGATACTTTGGTGTATAAAGTAACCGGGAAAGCATTTCTGCTTACCAGTATTAATAGCCATCCTGTACAATTTAATGTAAAATGCGACCCCGATAAGGCAATCGAATTACGGGAAGCCTATCCGCATTGTATTCTGCCGGGTTATCATATGAACAAAAAACACTGGAACACCATTCTGGTGGAAGGAACACTGAGTGGCAAACAACTGAAAGAATTTATTGATGATTCTTATGAGTTGGTGAAGAAGGTAAAAAAGAAATCATCCTGAGCAATTTTTTTACCCCGGAGAACAGGAGTTTGAGAGTTGGCGCAGAGGAATCCCTATTATTTATAAAAAGTTCTTTTTATAATAATGACAGATGGATGTGAGTCCGCATTCGTTGCATTTTGGGTTACGAGCCAGACAAGCATATCTGCCATGAAGTATCAGCCAATGGTGGGCTTTGTGCACCAATTCTTCGGGTATATATTTGATCAACTGCTTTTCAGCTGCTAGGGGTGTAGTTGCTTTTGTAGTTAACCCCAAACGGGCGCTTACTCTGAATACATGGGTATCTACAGCCATATTGGGTTGTTTGTCTATCACACTGGTAATTACATTCGCTGTTTTACGACCCACTCCCGGCAGCTGAATCAATTCCTCCACCGTCATGGGTACTTCCCCACCAAATTTTTCTAACAGCATATTAGCCATTCCTATCAGATGCTTTGTTTTGTTATTCGGATAAGAAATGCTTTTGATTAATGGGAACAGTTCCTCAAATGAAGCTTTCGCCATTTTTGCCGGATCAGGAAATTTTCGGAAAATAACCGGGGTCGTCATATTCACCCGCTTATCGGTGCATTGGGCAGAAAGAATTACTGCCACCAACAATTGAAAAGGATTATCAAACAGCAACTCCGTTTCTGCAATAGGAATCTGTTCTTCAAAATAATCAATAACAATCTGGTATCTTTCTTTTTTGGTCATAGTAGATAACCAAAAATAGAAGATAGGGCTTCAATTAAGAAATTTTTGTTTACTATCCGTAAACAAATAGTCTATCTGCCTTTTTTTACCGCCTCCTTTGCATATTTCAGGATGGCTTTTACGGATTGTTTGGAAGGTGAGGATAGTTTCAATTTATCCAATTGCTTAAGGGTACGTTTTAATACTTTCAGACGATCCTGGAGTTCCAGGTCTTCCTCAGCCGCATCTTCAATGGCCTCTCGTAATTTGGGCGTACAATCTTTATACAGATAAAGGATCAGATCCTCTTCTTTGAATTTTTTCATAAATAGGATAACAGCTTAATATAAGAGGACTTATTGCTGTTATAAAACGGAGAATGCTTACGGATATTGCAGGTATGGGCTTAAATGGGAGCCAACGATTTTACCGGAAATTTATTTCTTCTGTTCCGCAGAATCTTCGATAATATAGAGATCTTCCCCGTCCTTCTTCATCAGGTAATGCTCACGGGCAAATTTTTCAAGTGCAGCAGGGTTATTCTGCAGATCCAGCAGTTCTTTCTCTGTTTTCTCTATTTCCTCCACATAATAACGTTTCTTGGCTTCCAGTTTCTTAAGTTCTTCTCTTTTCTCCCGCTGCTGAAAAAAATCACGCTGGTCAAAAAACAACATCCAAACCACAAAAAAACTGAATGTAACCAGGTATTTATTGGTAATGATCTTTATCGCCTTCTTCATAAACCCAGGATGGAATAGTTGAAAAGTAAAAGTAAAGAGAAAGGTAATGAGTCGGGTGGTTTATTAATTAACAGGTGTTAAAAAGGTCATTGGCGGTTAGCAATAGCCATTGGCTATTAGCTTTTGGCAGATTATTCTTAACATATTTACTTACCCGAAATTTTCATGCAAAGAATAAAAAAACAAAGGCCAACAGCCAATAGCTAAAAGCAAAAACTATTTCCCAAACTTAATCTTCCCCTTCGGATACACCCCCGTACTTCCCAGCATTTCTTCAATCCTGATCAGTTGGTTGTATTTGGCGATCCGGTCAGTTCTGGAAGCGGAGCCGGTTTTGATCTGGCCGCAATTTAGGGCTACAGCTAAATCGGCAATCGTGGTATCTTCTGTTTCGCCGCTACGGTGACTCATGATGGTATTATAGCCATTATGTTGTGCGAGCGTTACGGCATTGATGGTTTCAGTTAAAGTACCAATCTGGTTCACTTTTACCAACAGGGCATTGGCAATTCCTTTGTCGATACCTGTTTGCAGACGATTTACATTGGTAACAAACAAGTCATCGCCTACCAGCTGGCATTTGCTGCCTAAAGCCTGTGTAAGTGATTTCCAGCCATTCCAGTCATCTTCGGCCATTCCATCTTCGATAGAAACGATTGGGTATTGTTTCACCCATTTTTCCCAGAATTTCACCAGTTCATCGCTGCTCAAGGCTTTGCCACTACTCTTGTGAAACACATATTTTTTCTTTTTGGCATCCCATAATTCGCTGTTGGCGGCATCCATACCAATCACAATCTGTGAACCGGTTTTATAACCTGCGGCAGTAATGGCCTCCAAAACAGTTTCAATGGCTTCTTCATTGCTTTGGATATTGGGAGCAAAACCTCCTTCATCACCTACGTTGGTGCTAAATCCTTTTTTCTTCAAAACACCTTTCAGGGTATGGAAAATCTCAACGCCCCAACGCAGTCCTTCACTAAAAGAAGGCGCGCCAACAGGCATGATCATAAATTCCTGGAAATCGATTTTATTATCGGCATGGGCACCACCGTTCAAGATATTCATCATCGGCATAGGCAATGTTTTGGCATTGGTACCACCAATATATCGGAACAAAGGAAGGGCCGCTTCTTCAGCTGCGGCTTTGGCTACAGCCATACTAACTGCAAGAATGGCATTGGCTCCTAATTTGGTTTTATTAGGCGTACCATCCAGGGCAATCATTTCCTCATCAATAGCTGCCTGCTGGGCAACATCATAGCCTATGATGGCTTCAGAAATAATTTTATTGACATTGTCTACGGCTTTCAGAACTCCTTTACCGCCATATTTCTTTTTATCGTTATCACGCAACTCCGCTGCTTCGTGAATACCGGTGCTGGCCCCACTCGGAACTGCCGCACGACCCAACGCGCCATCATCTGTAAGAACATCTACTTCTACGGTTGGGTTACCGCGACTGTCTAATATCTGCCTGGCGTGTACTTCAATAATGTAACTCATAAAAATCTGCTTGTTTGGTGATGATTTGGTTATAATTAGCGCAATGCTTGTTTTTGGACCCGCAATTTAAGCATTTGCAGCCTGCCAAGGAAAACTTAGCCTCAATCTGTGCAAATCTGCGCATCTGTGGCAAAAAATAACGAGTTTAGCTCCCTTAAGTAGTCAAATCCCTAAAAACAGCCTCCAAACTATGTCCCTCAGCCTGTAACGAAACAATATTCAAATTATGCTCAATCGCCATCTGCAATAATTGCTTCCTCAATTTCTCCGGTGAGCTGGTTTTCATCCTAAAATGATTATCCTGAATTTTCTCTATTGTACCAACCTCCGTAATCAACTCCATCCATTGCCTGTCAACTGCCTCCTCAAACTGAACCGATACCGTATGCAGGTCAGTATGTGTATGCTGCAAATGAACTAACTGATCATCCGCAACAATATTCCCTTTATGAATAATGATGACTCTGTCGCAAATCGCTTCTACTTCCTGTAAAATATGTGAAGAAAATAAAACCGTTTTATCCTTTCCCTGCTCCTTAATCACATTCCTTATTTCAATAATCTGGTTAGGATCGAGTCCGCTGGTAGGTTCATCCAGTATCAACACTTCCGGATCATGAATCAATGCCGCAGCCAATCCTACTCTTTGCTTATACCCTTTTGATAACTGGCTGATTTTTTTCTTCGACTCTAGACTTAACCCAGTTAGCGAAATGGCTTTTTCAACTGCTACTTTACTATTATCCAACTGATGCACACCAGCAATAAATCCCAGGTATTCTCTTACATACATATCCTGGTACAAAGGATTGGATTCGGGCAGATACCCTATCTTTTTTTTGATGGCGATAGGATGATCAGCCACTTCCCATCCACATACTTTTACGGATCCACTATCAGATGCCAGGTACCCCGTGATCATTTTCATCGTAGTACTCTTACCTGCACCATTAGGACCCAAAAAACCAACAATCTCTCCTTTATGAATGGAGAAAGAGATTTGATTAACTGCTTTTTGTTCGCCGTATTGCTTAGAAAGAAGATTTACTTCGATGGACATGAAGGTCGCTTTGGGTCAAAATTAGTGGAATGGGGGAGTATTGTTGCATTGTTTTATGGTGAAATGGTTAAGAAGATGATAAGATTAATCAGCTGAAAAATACATTTTCTTCTGTCAATATTCTATAATTTAAAGCACTACATAATAGAAATTCATAAAACAAATTAGCGGTACAGCTTTGCAATTCAAATTGGGACCTAAACAGGTTTATTGATTTTCTGATTTGGGATATAAAATATATTTTGTCATATTACCATATAATGTAATTATCAAAAGCAAAAAAGAAGGAATCCAGGTTTTCCAATGATTAAGCCCTAAGTATAATGCAGCGCAAAACCAAAGACCCAATACAATGATAATAAACCAGGAAAACCTAGGTCGAAATTTTAAAAGGATATGGCAGGTAAATTCCTCCTTTATGTCAACCCTTATTTCTTCTTCTTCATACAAAGGTTGAAAGAGTTGAAGCAAATGTTCGCCGGAATTAATTCTTAATTCGAGTTTTTTTGACTTTGTATTCATGGGGATCTTTTCTCCATCCAAAAAAAAATCAAAATGTTTTAACCTTTGCAATAAACTCACCCTACAATAAATAATTAATTTAGAGTCTAACTGACTATCCATATTCCCTGGCTGATTAATTTTAATTTTTTGTGAATTTTCGATTGTAACAAAATATTTTAAAATATTCTCTTCTCATTCAGTACTTCAATTCCTCCAACTCCTCTTCAATATGATCATACTCTCCCTTCCAGGCATAATAACCAAATATGACCATACCAATGGCAATTGGAATAGACACTACTACAAATACACCCCACTGGACCCAGGTATCAATTATCGGTTTTTTATTGATCTCTCCCGCAGCAGTTTTTACCAGGTAATAAATAGCTAATGGACCTAATACTATCCAGATAATACCGGCCAGTCTTTTTAGTTGATTCATAATATTAATTTTTTCGCGTTTGTTTTAACCATCAAACAGCTTATTCACTTAATCTATTTGTGGATCAATTTTATTCCTGATATATAAAGCACCAATCACAAGACTAACCGTTGCAATAATGATCGGATATAATAGTCCCACCAATTTATCATTGGTATAAATAGTGGTTAACAGTGTGGCAATAAACGGAGTTAATCCGCCAAATACACCGTTGCCGATATGGTAGGGCAATGACATAGAAGTATATCGTATTCTCGTAGGAAACAGTTCTACCAGAAAAGCCGCAATCGGTCCATATACCATAGTTACATATAGTATCATAATAAACACAAAGAATACCATTTTCCAGTAAGCAGTTGTATCCAATATTTTATACATTTTTACATCCGGTTTTATGGTGGTTTTACCAATCGTTGAGAACGCTGTATCCTTGATCGTTTCTACAACCATGGCTCCATCATCAAAAAAATGTTTATTGGTAACGGTTCTTAGCGTATCGCTTGTATGAGCGATAGGAGTATGTGTTTTTTTGATCTGTTTCAGGTAAACCAATTCCATTTTATTACTTACATCACTTAATACCAGTAACTCATTAAACAAATACCGGTAGCTCACAATGGCCAGTAACATCCCCGCCAGCATGATCCATTTTCGTCCGATACGATCACTCAGGCTTCCAAATACCACAAAAAAAGGAGTGGCTGCTAAAATGGCCCAGATGAGTATGGTTCGTGATTGGTCAAAATCTACCTTACATACATTTTCGATAAATGATTGTGCGTAGAATTGTCCGGTATACCAAACCACCCCCTGTCCCATCGTGGCGCCAAACAATGCCAGCAATACCATTTTCAGGTTGATCTTATGACCGAAACTTTCTTTTAAAGGATTTACAGAAGTAGTGCCCGCTGTTTTTAGTTTTTCAAATAATGGCGACTCCTTCATCTTAAGCCTGATATAAATTGAGATCACCACCAGTGCAATCGATGCAATAAAAGGAATCCGCCAGCCATAATCATTAAACTTAGCAATGGATTTGGTCAAATCTGGATCCAGTGCATGCCTGGTAATCAATATCACCCCTAATGAAACAAATAATCCTAAAGTAGCCGTAGTTTGTATCCAGGAAGTAAAATACCCTCTTCGATGAATTGGTGCATGTTCTGCCACATAAGTCGCTGCTCCGCCATATTCTCCTCCTAAAGCCAGTCCCTGCACCAATCTCAGCAATAATACAATGATCGGGGCAGCAAAACCAATGGTATCATAATTGGGTACCAATCCAATGGCGAATGTTGAGCCGCCCATTAAGATCAGGGTTAAAAGGAAAGTATATTTCCGGCCAATCAAATCACCCAGTCTTCCAAAAACAAGCGCACCAAATGGTCGGACGATAAAACCTGCTGCAAAAGTTGCCAATGTAGACAGCAGGGCGGCAGTTGGGTTGGTTTTTGGAAAAAACTGGCTGGCCAGCACGGTAGCCAAACTACCAAACAGATAAAAATCATACCACTCAATTAAAGTACCCAATGATGAGGCACCAATAATTTTCCAGATTCCTTTTGTTTCTTTCATATAGCATTAATCTGTTGTCAACTTACATCAAACCATTCATTTCACCAAGCGCTTTATGCCCCCCGCTGCGCAAACTCCCTTCCCTCCCATTTTCTGCGGCGAAAAAAAACATCCATAAGATCAATTATCTAAAATAGAACGGGAGATAATGGAGGTTTCGCAGAGATAATTTGCTAAAAACCAATGATTAAGGTTAAACAGCCAAAGCAAAATCACTTATCTTTATAACCCTCAAACAACGATTGATATGTCATATCCCTATCAGATCAAAAGCTACGATCATTACAAAGAAGTGTACAAAAAAAGCATCGAAGATCCTGCCGGTTTCTGGGCAGATATTGCCGGCCATTTTCAATGGAGAAAAAAATGGGATACTGCACTCGAGTGGAATTTTACTGAGCCCAAAATAGAATGGTTCAAAGGGGGAAAATTGAATATTACGGAAAATTGTCTGGACAGGCATATCGCAAAACTTGGCGATGAGCCCGCTATTATCTGGGAGCCTAATGCAACAGATGAGCACCATCGTATATTAACTTATAAAAAATTACTGGAGAAAGTTTGTCAATTCTCGCATGTACTCAAAAACAATGGAGTTAAAAAAGGCGACAGGGTTTGTTTATATATGGGTATGATTCCCGAGCTGGCCATTGCGGTACTAGCCTGCGCAAGAATTGGTGCCATTCATAGTGTGGTGTTTGGGGGCTTTTCTGCGCAGAGTATTGCAGATAGATTGTATGATGCACAGGCTGAATTTATTATTACCTGCGATGGTGCTTATCGTGGTGCAAAAGATATTCCTTTAAAAAGTGTGATTGATGATGCATTGATCGGTAACAGAACAGTTAAAAAAGTGATTGTTTGTACCCGAACACGCACACCGGTTTCTATGATCAAAGGAAGAGATGTATGGTGGGAAGAAGAAATGAAACAAGTGGAAGAAAAAGGAATGAATTTTATTGAAGCAGAAGAAATGGATGCAGAAGATCCCTTATTCATTTTATATACTTCGGGATCTACGGGTAAACCCAAAGGTGTGGTGCATACCTGTGGCGGGTATATGGTGTATGCCAATTATACTTTTGTAAATGTGTTTCAATATCAACCCGGACAGGTACATTTTTGTACAGCAGATATTGGCTGGATTACCGGTCATACCTATATCGTATATGGTCCACTTAGTGCCGGCGCTACTACCATGATTTTTGAAGGTGTTCCTACCTGGCCCGATGCAGGAAGATTCTGGGATATTATTGACAAATTCAAAGTAAATATTTTTTATACAGCGCCCACAGCTATCAGAAGTCTGATGGGTTTTGGAACAGGACCTTTGCAGGGTAAAAATTTATCTTCATTACAGGTATTGGGAACCGTGGGCGAACCTATTAACGAAGAAGCCTGGCATTGGTATGATGAGCATGTGGGCAAGAATCGTTGTCCAATTGTTGATACCTGGTGGCAAACAGAAACCGGTGGCTGTTTAATCAGTAACCTGGCAGGAATTACGCCTGCTAAAGCCAGTTGGGCAACTTTACCGATGCCAGGTTTACAGATGGTTTTAGTGGATGAGAATGGAAAAGAAATCATTGCAGAAGGTGATGAAACCATTTCAGGTAATCTTTGTATCAAAGCACCCTGGCCAGGTATTTTACGAACTACTTATGGAGATCATGAAAGATGCCGTACCAATTATTTTGCTACCTATGAGAATATGTATTTCACAGGTGATGGTGCTTTGCAGGATAAAGAAGGTTTTTATAGAATAACCGGCCGGGTGGATGATGTATTGAATGTAAGTGGTCACCGGATTGGAACTGCCGAAGTGGAGAATGCCATTAATATGCATGCCGGCGTAGTGGAAAGCGCCGTTGTGGGTTATCCGCATGAGGTAAAAGGACAGGGCATTTATGCCTATGTGATTTATCAAGGTTCACATGGACAAAACACGCATGGTACAGCTGAATTAATCAGAAAAGATTTGCTGCAAACCGTAACCCGGATTATTGGCGCTATTGCTAAACCGGATAAAATACAGTTTGTAAGCGGACTTCCCAAAACCAGAAGTGGTAAAATCATGCGAAGAATATTGCGCAAGATTGCAGAGGGCGAAACGGAGAACCTGGGGGATACCAGTACTTTATTGGATCCGGGAGTAGTGGATGAGATTAAAACAGGAAAATTGTAGTAAAAGCCCCTCTCGGGGCTTTTACTTTATTGGCACCTCTTTATAGTGCTACCCGCTGATTTCAGTAGTATATGAACTGGAAATAGAACCCTTTCATGGTACCCCCAACAAATTCTCACAAAATAAAAAAGAATTTATTTGCTTTTTTGATTCTTAATTCTACATTTGTAGAACATATTCACAAAACATAGAACATGACCCTTTCTAAAACAGAAGAACAATTGATGGAATACCTCTGGAATCAGGAAAAAGCCTTTTTGAAGGATTTGATTGAAGCGTTCCCGGATCCCAAACCAGCTGCAACTACTGTGGCCACTTTACTAAAAAGAATGACAGATAAAGGTTTTGTTGGGTATAAGCTTTATGGAAATTCAAGGGAATACCATCCCATGGTAAAGAAATCAGATTATTTTTCTAAGCAAATGAAGGGAATGATAAAAAATAGTTTTAATGATTCCGTACTTCAATTTGCCTCTTTTTTTACAAAAACCAGTAACCTTAGCGCCTCAGAACTAAAAGAATTGCGTAAGATCATTGACAATGAAATTGAAAAAAAGAAAAAATGCTAGCCTATCTTCTGAAATCGACTCTTTGCATGGGTATACTGTTATTAGTGTACCTGGTTTTTCTTGAAAAAGAAAGGATGCACCAGTTCAACCGCTTCTATCTTTTAGGCAGCATACTGTTTTCATTAATTATTCCATTAATCACAATTACCAAACAGATACCTATATTGACCGAAATACCGGTAACTTATTTTACAACACTGGAAAATATCCATACCGAACATTCAGCCATTTCGCCAATGCCTATAAATAATAGCCCGGCTAATCCAATATCTTTTTTACCCATCCTGTATTGCCTGATAGCTGCTATTTTATTAGGCCGCTTTGTAAGAAATCTGTACAAGTTATCACTAACAGCTTCAAAAAACCGTTCAGTTATTTTGGATGGTGCCAGATTAATTTTGCTGAAAGAGAATATAGTAAGTCATACTTTTTTGAAAAATATTTTTATCAATGAGGAAGGCTATACTAATCTATCAATTGAAAAAGAAATCTTAACACATGAATTAGCCCATGTAAAGCAAAGGCATTCCTTTGATATCATTTTCCTCGAATTGCTGCAAATCATTTTCTGGTTCAATCCTTTACTTATTCTCTACAAAAGAGCCATTCAGTTAAATCATGAATTTTTAGCCGATGATGCTGTGCTTACTACTCATCCTGATGTTTCCGCGTATCAGAACCTACTTTTAGACAAGCTATCTCAACCCGGACATTTTCAACTTGCTAGCCCTTTCAATTTTTCCATAACCAAAAAAAGATTAGTTATGATGACAAAAGAAATGAACCAGTCACGTATACTGGTAAAGAAACTTGTATTGCTGCCATTTCTTGTATTGGCTGTTCTTGTTTTTAGCTCGAAAATAATATCAGCCCAGGAAAACCTTAGCATCAGCAAGGTGAATGGTATAGATTTACCAGCTACCAAAGAAGGCGCTTCCAAAGAATTATTAGATGAATATGAAGCCATTATAAAAAAGAATATGACCAAAACAAAAAGTGGTCAGGAAATCATTGGTCGCGTTACAGATTCAGAAAGAAATAAATTAGAAAGCATTTATAAACAAATGAACCGGGCTCAAAGAGATACAGCTAAAGTGCGGTTTATAAAAAAATTGGCAGCTATTAAAAAAGCTATTCCTACACAAAAACAATTCGACTCGTGGAAAGACACTGCAGAATATGGTATTTGGATAGACGATATAAAAGTAAAAAATGAAGTGTTGTCAAAATATAAAGCGGAAGATTTTAGCTATTATTCCGTAAGTAATCTTAATTATAACGAAACAGCGAAAAAAAATATAATGACTAAGTTTAGATTACATTCAATGTATTCACATCAATTAAATTTGATGACAAATACCTATTATGCAAAGTATTATAAACGCCATTTGTCAGATCCTGAAAATATAATGATGTATAGTATTCGGTATGATAAAAATAAAAATCAATCCTATTTAAGAGAGGTAGATTAGAGTCTTTATCTGGTTTCGATCATTCAGTTTACTGCTTGCCACTTTAGCTTTCTACCCCATTCGGTTATGTTAAATTATTATATTGATTTCATTAATGACAATGAACTTCCATCCCATTGTGGGAACAACTGTTTATTATCATTGATATGTAAATGCCCATTGGCAACCGCACTAAATACTGAACGGAAATCGGTACTTACCGGAAGATCCCTTCCATCTTCCAGATCTTCTTTATTTAGTGTCTTGATATTATTATACACTTTACCACCTTTCACATCATTCCCCAACACAAATAAACAACTCGCTCTTCCATGATCAGTACCACCGGTTCCATTCTGGTGAGCCGTTCTTCCAAATTCAGTCATCGTCATTATGGTTACATCATCCTGATAAGCTTCCAGATCTTTCCAGAAAACCGCAATACTATCACTAAAATCTTTCAGGTTACGGGCCAATGCACCATTGGCAGCTCCCTGGTTAAAATGTGTATCCCATCCGCCACTTTCCGCAAATGCCACTTCCATACCTACATCCATTTTAATTAAGGTAGCAATCTGTTTTAACGAACCGCCTATCGCCGTATTCGGATAAACTACTCCAGGAGCCGGCTGGTATTTTTTGAGATTATTTACATCCAGCATCTTCATAGCATCAAAACTCTCTTTCCCGGTTTTATTTAAAATATCACTGGTTGTCTGATCATATAATTGCTCAAATGATTTTGATGCCAGGTTAGATGCCAATGGATTCCCCCTCATCTGAATCGCAAATTCCTGTAAATTATTAATGGCTAAGGATTCATTATCTCCATACAAGCAACGTGGCAGAGCACTTGTAATACTTACTGCCCTGAATGGCGTAGTAGCTGCATCATGCCCCAATAAACCCACGGCCCGGTTTAACCAACCACTGGAGGTACTTTTGCTGAATGGGGTTCCGCTCTCCATATAATCCTGGGCATCGAAATGACTGCGGGTATTATTGGGACTGCCCACACCATGCACAATGGCCATTCTTCCCTCAGTAAAAAAAGGTGAGAAAGCCTGTAAGGAAGGGTGCAATCCAAAACGCCCATCCAGGTCAATCATCTTGCCTTCGCTTTCAGCAGGACTCATATATAAAGTTGGTCTGAGTATTTTCAATTGTGGATCGGTATACGGACTAACCGCCATCAATCCATCCATTGCCCCACGTTGAAAAATACAGACCAATACTTTATTCTTTTTGTAAGGTGCAAGGATTTTTCTGCTGTCTGCTGCACGGGCAATAAAGCTGGGAACGCCGCCCAGGCCTGCTGCGAAAAGTGCCATGGCCCCCGATTTCATAAATGCTCTGCGATCTACCATAACAATAATTTTGTTTATTTTTTTCAATCTCCTGCTATAGCAATCCATGGATTGCACAAAGCATGGAAGTCAGGAATTTTATTTTCTTTGAAATTCAGGTGACCCGATTATGATACCTGTTACCTGCGCCAATGTGCTGGTATTACCAGCTACATACAAAGTAGTTACCGGTAAATTCTTTCTGCTAAGTGCAGCTTTTTCATTAGCTTTTCTTTGTCTCCTGGTTAATGGTGCATCCTGTGCTGCCATCATTTCATCGGATGAACTAACCGGTTGCATATTCATATTATCTGGATTGTTTACCGAAGCAGGAGCTAGTTTATTGGCGGCTGTATTCAGTTTCTGACCAATATTGGCATCTTTTACCAAAGCGGTTAATCTGCGGATATTTTCATCCAGATTTCTTTCAGGCAATAATATTTTACTATAGATAACCAAAGCAGCTTCTGCACTCTCCGGTTCATGGTTATCATTCAATGCTGCCAGATTAATTTTTACGCCAGGGATTTTCTCCGTTGCAAAAGCCAGACCAAAATTCATCCTGTTGAGCAAAGAACCCGTATTGATCCAATAACTGGCTCTGTCCGGGAAGCCCGTAGGTGCCTGGTAATAATAAAACCGCTGCCCCATTCTTGTAACCCAATTATAAATCTGAAAAGGTTGTTGTACATCTGCATTAGTTGCCCGTATAGCACTGATGGCAAATTCAAAAGGCGATTTTATTTTTTCACGCAAAGCTTTTTCATCCCAGAACTGGCGTTGATTTACCATAGTAATTAATACTGCTCTGATATTTCCTTTTGTTTTTAAATAAGTGTCTGTCATCTTACTCACCAGTTCAACTGAAGGTGTATCACACACAAATCTTGCTGCCAGTTTTGTACAAATAAATTTTGCTGTAGAAGGATGGTTGGCCAGCATTTGTAAAACCTGAACCCCTTCGTTATACCCACCATTTACTGGAAACAGTTGTCCTAGTATCAATTTCGCATTCTCATTATGCTTATCGGCACGAAAAAGAAAATCCCCATCCACCACATACCCTTTTTTGGCAAGTAATGCCGGACCTGCGGCTTCTATCAATTTCATTCCGGGCGCATCTTTATACAAAGGCATAATTCCCCAGCCTGTTAATGCTTTGGCTACAGTAGTAACATCTGTTTGGGTGTATCCACCATCAACCCCCATCGTGTGCAGTTCCATTACTTCACGTGCGTAGTTCTCATTCAGTCCCTGCGATTTTCTCGCATCCATCGTCTTTTGAATCTGCTGGGCGCTGGCACCTGTTGAATCTTTTGCGAGTGCATCTAGTTTTTGCTTTTCCAGTCTGGCAATAGCTCCTGCTTCCTGCTTTCTGGCAATATCATTATCGTTACTTACACTCGAAGCATTATCCAGGTATTCCAGCATTGCCGGGTGTTTGGCGGTAGCAAGCAATAGTGTTTCAAAATTGCCTAATACATTTTTGCGTATAGCATCCCGCTCATAAGGCATTACAAATTGCTGGCATTGCCCCTTACCGAGTGAAACATTAAAATGATTAAACCAGAAATCTGTTAATACTTCCTGTAGTTGATTCTGTCCATAAGCTGCGCGGATAATTTTTTGATTTACCAATTGTCTCTGCAGATCCTGCTGAGGTTTAAAACCCTGTGCATCCATTATTGCTTTTAATTGTGCACGATATTCAGGTTTATCCAGGTTTTTCGCAGAGTCTTTATTAATAAGATTATTTTTTGCAGCAATCCTGATTACCTGGCCCGCATTAAGATAAGTATTCACAATTGCTTCATTACTCATCCCCAATGCATCATAACTTGAATCGGGCAATCTTCTGGCTACTTCATCATCGGGTAGTTTACTATCAAGTTGCTGTTGTAACCACTTTTCAAGTCCCAGATCCACCACTTCTTTCACCTGCCCAGGCGTGGCACCAAATGTGAACCTGCTCAGCAAATGCGCTGCCGCCTGCTCTTGGGTAAGCCCCATTTTTTTATAGGGCATATTGATCCGCGGGTCAGATGAACTATGGTTACCTTGTACAAAAGCTGACAAAACTGTTAAAGAAGCGCCAACAGTAAAGGTTTTGTACATCCTGCGAAAATTCATGATCAGCAATTTCAAGTTTGGATTGTTTTATTGGGGGATAGTTTAATGAAGTTAAAAAGTTTCCATCATGTTTCCTCTGCACAAGCTTTACAATCCCTGTTATTTGCCGAGAAAATACAGAGGCGCTTGTTTATAAAAAGATCCCGATAACAAAAAGTAATCGGGATCTGTATATAAAATATTTATCTATTATCAGGCTTCCACTTTTTTTATGGCTACTTTAAATAATATCCATCCCATCAGCGCAAAGAAAATAGTACCCATTAAAAAATAACCACTTTGTGATAAGGCACCGGTAATACCTGCCTCCTGGCTAATTTTATTTAATAATTTTTCGCCTGTATCCGATCCAGCAAAAAATGCAATAATAACGCCAGCTACCGCACCACCTGCCACCAGTCCGGTTGCAAACAGATTGCCTTTACCCAACTCCTCTTCTTCTGCATTCACTTGAATATTTTCCTTTTTTTGTTTTCTTTCTACGATTCCACGTATAGCACCACCAATGAAAATAGGTAAAGTCGTGGCCAAAGGCAGATATACGCCAATCGCAAAACTCAATGCTTTGATACCACAAAGCTCCATGGTAATAGCCAGGAATATACCGACTACTACATATTGCCAGTCAAGATTCTGTGATAAGATTCCTTTAATAAGCGTTGCCATTAATGTAGCCTGTGGTGCCGGATATTTTTCAGTTCCTATCGCATGATGAATACCCTGTTGCAACATTTCTGTTGTGGGTTTATCAAGAAATTTTACCGTAATCCCAATTACTATGGATGAAACAATAGCACCTATAAATAAAGCAATCTGCTGGTTACGCGGTGTAGCACCTACAATATATCCACTTTTCAGATCCTGTGAAGTACCTCCTGCATTCGCAGCTGCAATACAAATCATACCACCCACAACCAATACCAATGGTTCAAATGCCTGTCCAGACCAGCCAACGCTTAAAAAAATAAGACTGGTGCCCATAACCGTTGCAATGGTCATACCACTAATCGGACTATTGGAAGTGCCAATCAATCCCACAATACGCGATGCCACGGTTACAAATAATGCACCAAAGAAAAGCACCAAAACGCCGATTAATAATTTCTGTAAAATGGTATCACCCGGAACTTGCGGCAGGAATGCGATCAATGCAACTAATGCCAAACTGCCAAAGCCTACCAGTTTCAGACTAAGGTCTTTTTCTGTACGCAATACTTTCGGTGCATTCACTTCTTTTTCTGCATTGAGGGATGTCAAACTACCTTTTACAGATTTGATAATAGTAGGTATTGTTTTGAATAAAGTAATGATACCTCCGGCCGCAACTGCTCCTGCACCTACCTGTCTAACAAAAGCATAATACACAGCCGATGCATAATCAGCAAAACTATGGGTAACCGGATCCCAGCCACCTTTACCACCAGGTTTGGTGATATCAGCCAGATAACCCAGTTTCATTAATTGTCTGGCAATAGTATCTGCAGGCACAAGAGAAGATAGTAATGGAATAAATACCAGCCAGCTTAATACACTACCTGCTACCAATACACCGGCAATACGCGGACCAATGATATATCCCACACCCATATATTCAGGAGTGATTTCACCGCTGATTTTAGCGGATGGAAAAAATTTATTGATTTGTTTGGTAGCATAGAAAGGTGTTTCAGCAATTACATGCAATACTTTCTGCAATATGGCATAGGTAAACGCCACGCCCAAACCCCAAAAAGCGGTTTTGGCAAAATCACCCCCTTTTTCACCTGCTTTTAATACATCTCCACAGGCGGTTCCTTCGGGATAAGGAAGGGTATCGTGTTCATTCACGATCAATGCTTTTCTGAGGGGTATCATTAATAAAGTTCCCAATAAGCCCCCAACAATTGCCAGGATCAGGATTGTGAGGTAATTGAAATATTCTGCACTGGACGGAGAGGAAAGAAACAAAAAGCCTGGCAAAGTAAATGCCACACCACCCGCAATGCTCTCTCCTGCAGAGCCTGTGGTCTGAATAATATTGTTTTCAAGGATCGTGGTTTTGAGAAATCTTCTGCCCAGCGTAATGGCAATTACTGCAATAGGTATGGAGGCTGAAACGGTTAGTCCCGCTTTTAAGGCAAGATAGACAGTAGAAGCACCAAAAATGACCCCGAATAAACTACCTACTAATATTGACTTTAGAGTAAGCTCTTTCATATTCGTTTCGGGCGATACAAAAGGTTTGAAGGCTTTTTTGGTTTCGGACATAAAAGAGGGTTTAATCAGAATACTTGTTTTTCCAATATCTTTAAAAACCCAAAATACAACTTATGACCGAAATACAGAAAGAGGTTAAGAAAACAGGGATGCCCAAAGCGGTTCCTTATATTATCGGGAACGAAGCAGCCGAGAGATTCAGCTTTTATGGTATACGCTCTATAATGAGTACATTCCTGGTGGCTCAGTTCTTTAACCCCACTATGAATCCCCTTTTACAAAATGTGGCAGAAGCGAAATCCAATGAAATGGTACACATGTTTGTATTTTTCGCCTATTTGATGCCGATGGTTGGGGGTATTCTTGCTGATTGGTTTTTTGGTAAGTATAAGGTTATATTATACGTTTCCATCCTTTATGCGATAGGCAATCTGGTACTCGCCTTGTCAACCCATAACCTAACGCTATTCTCAATTGGATTGGTTGTAATTGCTGCCGCCGCAGGGGGAATTAAATCCTGCGTTTCTGCCAATGTAGGAGACCAGTTTGATAAATCTAATGAGCACCTTTTATCTAAAATGTATGGCTGGTTCTATTTTACTATCAATACCGGGTCGATTGTTTCCACACTTCTTATCCCTATCGTATATAATAAATATGGGCCTGAATTGGCTTTTGGAATTCCGGGTATATTAATGTGCCTTGCAACTGCAATTTTTTGGATGGGAAGGAAAAAGTATGTACGGGTTCCTCCATCAGGAAGCAAAAGAGAAAATTTTGTTAGTATCTCCGCCTATGCCATTGCACAATCTTTTTCAAACAGAAATGGATTGACTGTTTGGGAAGCTGTAGGAAAGAAATTTTCAGCTGCATCTATTGATGGTATTCAAGCCGTTTACCGCATATTAATGATCTTTGCTTTTACACCCATTTTCTGGGCACTTTGGGATCAAAATCTCGCAGAATGGGTATTGCAAGCCAAAAAGCTTGACCTGCACTTATTCGGCTTCCAGCTATTTGCTGAACAAATTCAAACCTTTAACCCAATTTTTCTGGTAAGCATGATTCCTGTTATGACCTATGGCATATTCCCATTGTTCGAAAAAATGGGTTTACAGGTAACTCCCTTGCGCAAAATTGGTGCAGGCTTATTTCTAACTGCGATCACTTTTGTCATCATTGCTCTTTTGCAGGAAAGTATTGACAAAGGTGGTCACCCCAGCGTTTGGTGGCAGATTCTGGCTTACCTGATACTAGCAGTTGCCGAAATACTGGTTTCCGTTACCTGTCTCGAATATGCCTATACCCATTCTCCCAAATCCATGAAAAGCACAATGAGTGCTCTCTATCTTTTGGGTATTTCACTCGGTAATTATTTTGATAGCCTGGTAAATAAAAGTATTGCCAACAATGGGTTCTTTGCAAAATATACCGGTGCTAATTATTACTGGCTGTTTATAGGTATTATCACCGCATTTTTTGTATTGTATCTTTTTGTTGCCAAAAGACTGCCGGAAAAAAGTTATGTGGGAGTAGAAGAAACGGTATAAAGTTTAGGGTTAAAGGTTTAATCTTGCATTTTATTGACAAACCCTACCATTCATCTTTAACCCTATTATCAAAGAATGAATATTCTTTTACTTGGATCTGGAGGAAGAGAGCATGCACTTGCATGGAAGATCGTAAAAAGTCATCATTGCGACGAACTCTTTATAGCACCCGGTAATGCAGGCACTTCAGCATATGGAACCAATTTGGCCATCGCCCCTACTAATTTTACTGCTTTAAAAACAGTTTGTCTGGATAAGAAAATTAGTATGGTAGTGGTTGGACCAGAAGAACCCTTAGTAAAAGGGATCTATGATTTTTTTCAACAGGATACACAACTAAAACATATTAATGTAGTGGGGCCATCTGCCAACGGTGCGCAATTGGAAGGCAGTAAAGCCTTTAGCAAAAAATTCATGCATCGGCATGGAATACCTACTGCTGCATATGCTGAGTTTACTGTTTCGGAATATGAAGAGGGAAAGAAATATATTCAACAGCATAGTTTACCCATCGTATTAAAAGCAAATGGATTGGCCGCCGGCAAAGGCGTAGTAATTGCTTTATCACATACAGAAGCATTACAGGCATTTGAGGAAATGATCATCCATAAACAGTTTGGTGAGGCAGGTAATAAAGTAGTAATAGAAGAATTTCTGAAAGGAATTGAAGTAAGTGTATTTGCCTTAACAGATGGTGAAGTATACCAGGTGATTGGTCATGCAAAAGATTATAAACGAATTGGTGAAGGAGAAACTGGCTTAAATACAGGTGGAATGGGCTGTGTGAGTCCTGTGCCATTTATGGATGCCTTATTCATGCAAAAAGTAGAAGAAAGAATTATTCGTCCTACAATAAACGGACTTGCTCAGGAAAATATCAATTACCACGGATTTGTCTTCTTTGGATTAATGAATGTACATGGTGAGCCCTGGGTAATTGAATACAATTGCCGGATGGGCGATCCGGAAACAGAAGTGGTAATGCCCATGCTACAAACAGATATCGTTGCATTGTTTGCTGCTATGGATAATGGAACATTGATAGATGCAAATATTTCATTTAGTGAACAAACCTGTGCAACGGTAATGGCTGTTAGTGGTGGATATCCTGGAGACTATCAAAAAAATATTCCTATCTATGGATTAGCAGAGCTACCACCCTCTGCCGATTCAATCATTTTTCATGCAGGGACCAAACAAACTGAAAATGGAGTGGTAACAAATGGGGGAAGGGTATTAGCCGTAACTTCTTATGGAAATACGATTCCTGAAGCAGTAGCAAAATCAAAAAAAATATTGGAAAAAATTTCTTTTGAAGGAATGTATTACAGAAAAGATATTGGTTTTGAATTTGCGTAAGCGTTATGATTTTTTCATTGCAGAATACCTCCGCTAGAAGATTATTTACAGTCAATTTGGATTTGAAAATATTTGACACATTTATATAAAAAAAGAGTTCGGTTTTTTAATCGCTAACCCATTATTTACCCTAACCCGAAACCCGCAACACAAAACCTGCAACTATCCTATTTTTCTATTATTCCTAAAACACTGGAAAAATCAGTATTTTAGGCTTTTTAATTCAAGTAATTTCAACCACCTTTGCAAACATTGATTAACACATTCGAACTTTTTATATACAATGGGATTGTTTAACTTTTTTACACAAGAGATTGCCATGGATCTGGGTACTGCCAATACCCTGATCATTCATAACGATGAAGTGGTGGTAAATGAACCCTCTATTATTGCCCTAAACCGTAATAATATGAAGGAAGTGCTGGCCGTGGGTAAGAAAGCCCTGATGATGCATGAAAAAACGCATGAAAGTATCCGTACAGTAAGACCCCTGAAAGATGGTGTAATTGCCGATTTTAATGCGGCGGAGTTGATGATCAGGGAGTTAATTAAAATGATTTATCCCAAAAAACCGCTTTTCCCGCCTAGCTGGCGGATGGTAATCTGCATCCCCTCTTCCATTACCGAAGTAGAAAAAAGGGCTGTTAGGGATAGTGCAGAGCAGGCAGGTGCCAAGGAAGTATATATGATTCATGAACCCATGGCCGCCGCCCTGGGTATTGGAATAGATGTGGAAGAGCCTGTGGGTAATATGATTATTGATATCGGGGGTGGTACCACGGGTATTACGGTGATTGCACTGGCAGGTATTGTATGCGACCAGAGTATCCGTATTGCCGGTGATGAATTTACCGCTGATATCATGGAAGCCCTTAGACGTTACCATAGTTTACTGATAGGTGAACGGACTGCCGAACAAATCAAAATCAATGTGGGTGCGGCTATGAAGGATTTGGATAATCCACCGGAAGACCTGCCAGTAAATGGTCGTGACCTCGTAACTGGTATCCCTAAACAGATTATGGTAAGCTATCAGGAGATTGCAGAAGCACTTGATAAAAGTATTTTCAAGATAGAAGAAGCCATTCTGAAAGCGCTGGAAACCACACCTCCTGAATTAGCAGCAGATATTTACCGCAGAGGACTCTATCTTACAGGCGGGGGTGCTTTACTTCGCGGACTGGATAAACGACTCAGTGCCAAAATCAAATTACCTGTTCATGTGGCAGACGATCCTTTGAAAAGTGTGGTTCGCGGTACGGGACTTGCTTTGAAGAATTACCAGCGCTTTCCGTTTATTATGAGATAATATAGCTAGTGATACACTATTGATTGCATGCCTGACAGGGCTAATAGTTATTAACCCGGCTAACATCTTTGTACCTTGAAAAACATCTTTCTTTTCATACAGCGATACTTTACCTTTTTCAGCTTTCTGCTGCTTCAGGTATTTGCTATCATTTTATTAAGCAGTTCCAGTAAAACGCACCAGTCTTTTCTGGCGTCCGGCGCCAATGAAGTTACTGGAGTTATTAATCATCAATACAGTGGACTTAGAAATTATTTCAACCTGAAGGAAACCAATCGCCAGCTTGCAGAAGAAAATGCCCGCCTGAGAAATCAATTGGCCGATAATTTCCTGATCGTAGATAAAAGCAAGAAAATCTTTGTAGATAGTCTGATCAGGGATAGTCTGGGTCGCTATAGAAAATACACCTACCTGCCGGCCAAAGTAATTGGCAATACGGTAACCCTCCAAACCAATTTCCTGTTTGTTGAAAGAGGAACTAACCAGGGAGCGAAAAAAGGGATGGCGGTATATGGTCCGGAAGGAATTGTAGGTGTAGTAGTAGAAGTGGGCCCAAATATCAGCAAGGTAATGAGTCTCTTACACCGCAATAGTAAAGTAAGTGCTATGCTTAAGAAGGATAATAACTCCGGAAGCATTGAATGGGATGGAGCAGACCCGTCATATCTTACCCTGAAGAATATTACCAAAAGTGCCAAAGTTTCCAAGGGGGATACTGTGGTTACAAGTACGTATTCTGCTAATTTTCCTTCTCGTTTAATGGTGGGTACCGTTGCAGAGATCAGTTCAGAATCTGCCAGTAATTTTTATACACTTAAAATAAAAACAGCTACTAATTTCTTCAGCATTCAATATGTTTACCTGATCGAAAATGTGCGGTATTCGGAGCAGGTGCAGTTAGAAACGAATCCCACTAAGAACCAATGAGCACCCTGCTGAAAAATATTATCCGTTTTATCCTGTTTATCCTGTTTCAGAAATTTATTCTGAACGAGGTTCCGCCCTTACACCAGTTTATCATCCCGTATATCTATTTTCTGTTCATCCTATGGTTACCTTTTACGATTAACCGGCTCTTTTTGTTGTTTATTGCCTTTGTATTTGGGCTAACCCTTGATTATTTTACAGGCACTCCCGGCTTACATGCTGCACCATGCGTATTGATTGCGTATATCAGGCCATTCCTGCTTAACCTGCTTATACCCCAGGAAACCGCTGAACAAAGTTATGTTGAACCCAGTCATACAAGTATGGGTTGGGCCCCCTATGGCGTGTATGTGGGCATTCTCACCTTTATACACCATTTCTACCTGGTGCTGATCGAATGGCTTCAATTCGGGAATTTCTTCTATTTTATTGGCAAAGTCGCTGCCACCTCAGCTATCAGCCTGCTTATGATTTTTATTGCAGAAATTCTGTTTACCCGAAATGCCAAATTCCGCACCAATAAATAATTCTCTACTCCAAGCTATCATCCTTTCAACACAACCCTCAATTGCTTACCTTAAAATTCTATGTCACCCAAAAATGCCAAATAGCCAATAGCCAAAAACCACCCCCACTCCCACTATCCCTGTCCACATCTATGAATAACTTTTTTAAAACCCATTGATACAAGTTGCTTGGCAATTCGGCAACTTTGTAAGTATACTTCAACAGATCAGCTCATATTTCACAGTAAACCATTATGCCGGTATTTAATCAAAGCAGGGGGCGTGTTGTCCAGATCATATTCGCATCGGTATTTTTCGTGATTGTATGTCAATTGATCAACCTGCAATTGTTTTCCGCTAAATACAAACAGGCAGCAGAAAGTAATGCGCTTTTCCGCAAGATCATTTATCCTGACAGGGGTATCATCTTTGATCGAAAGCAAAGGGCTATACTGGAAAATATCAATAGCTATGATCTGGTAGTGGTTCCTGCTGAAACCAAAGGGGTGGACACGCTTTCTCTCTGTACATTGCTGAACATCGATACCATTGAGTATAAAAGAAGAATGCGGGATATCATCATCAAAACCGGAAATGTAAGAACCGGAGTTTTTGAAGCCCTGCTTACACCGGAAATGTATGCCCATCTTAATGAGAATATTTATAAGTTTCCAGGTTTTGATTTAAGCTTACGTACCGTTAGAAGTTATCCGTATAGTGTTGCCGCTCACTTATTGGGATATACTGCGGAGGTAGATACATCTTTTTTACGCAAACACAAAGAAGAAGGCTACCAGATGGGCGATTATGCCGGATTTACTGGATTGGAAAGATATTATGAGAAAGTATTGATGGGGCAAAGAGGTGTTAAGAACTATATACGTGATAACAAAAGTCGAATACAAGGCGATTACGAAAAAGGTATGTATGATACAGCAGCAGTTGCTGGCAAAAACATTCATCTTAGTTTAGATGTGGAGCTACAGAAAATGGGAGAACAACTGATGGCTAATAAAGTAGGAAGTATTGTAGCCATTGACCCGAAAACAGGTGGTATCTTATGTATGGTAAGTGCTCCAACTTATGACCCCAATTACCTGACAGGCAACCAAAGGAAAAGACATATTGCAGAAATGATTCTTGACCCCAGAAAGCCTTTTAATAACCGGGGGTTGGGTACCACTTATTCCCCAGGTTCCACTTTTAAAACTGTAGTGGGTATTGTAGGCTTAACAGAAGGAGTCATTACAGAAAGAACAACAGTTACTTGCCCTGGCTATTTCACAGGGTGCGGTACCGGCAAACCAAAGTGTTTGGATAAAGGAACTTTTTCTTTTAAAGAAGCTGTTGCTCATAGTGATAATACTTATTTTTCAACAGTTTATAAAAGGACGCTGGATCAATCAAGATATGGCGGGGCTGACAGCGCATTAAAAGTATTTAATCAATACGCTTATTCTTTTGGTTTGGGACATAGGCTGGGAATAGATCTGCCTTCAGAGAAAAAAGGAAATATCCCTGTTTCGGCGGATTATAGAAAAATCTTTGGGCCAAAATGGTATTCTTGTAATGTTATCTCAAACGCAATTGGTCAAGGAGAAGTAAATACCACACTGGTTCAGCTGGCAAATGTAATGGCCATTATTGCCAATAAAGGATGGTATTATACACCCCATTTTGTAGATTCCATTGAAGGAGGAGATGAGAATAAAATGCTTGAGCCGTTTACCGTAAAACACTACACAGATCAGCGAATTCCCGATTCTATATTTGATGCAGTTCAGGATGGTATGCAGGCTGTTGTGGAATATGGAACTGCTGCAGCGTCAAGAATACCGGGTATTGTAATGTGCGGAAAAACAGGAACAGTTGAAAATTATGCCAAAATAAATGGCAGGTTTGAAAAACAAATCGACCATTCTTTCTTTGGTGGGTTCGCCCCGAGAGATAATCCAAGAATTGCCATTGCGGTAATTTGTGAAAATGCCGGTCAGGGTGCATGGGCGGCAGCCCCTATTGCCAGCCTATTGGTTGAAAAATATTTACGTGATTCAATAAGTGGTCAGGAAAGAAAAGAAAAATTAGAAGAATTCAAGAACAAAAACCTGATACCCCGATTGATGCGGATGCAGATGGCTAAAATGGATTCATTGAAACAGATCAGAATCAACCAGCTTATGCAACAACAAAAAATGAATAGAGAATTGAATGACTCATCCGATCAGGAAGAAAATTCCGAGACAGATCCCAAAGTGATCCCTTCAGCACCGATAAAAAAACAGGTTCCAAAAAAACAAATCACTAACACAGCCGCTGTATTAGTAAACGAAGACAAAAAATACAAAAAGTATAACAGATAATGAGCAGTCGTAATAACCAAAATACTATATCGCAGGGACTTGACTGGACAATTATCTGGCTATACGCCATATTGGTAAGCATCGGTATTCTTTGCATTTTTATGGTAGAATATCGTACCGATACCAATTGGTTTCAAAGTTTTCTTGGCGGGAAAACAAATTACAGTAAGCAATTGATATTTGCCGGGTTTTGCGCCATCATTGCCATGTTCATATTGCTTACGGACAGCAAGTTGTTTACTGCTTTTGCCAATTTGTTGTATGGATTTGGGATCTTATTAATGTTGGCGACCTTTGTTTTGGGGAAAAGTATCAATGGTTCCAAAAGCTGGATACCTATTGGAGGTGGATTTAACCTGCAACCTGCAGAAGTTTGTAAAATATTTACCGCACTGGCACTTGCAAAATTTTTATCCAGGCAAGAAACAGATTTTAGTAAATTAAAATCACAATTACTGGCAGGTGTAATTGCTTCTTTACCCGCTATTTTATCTATCATGCAGCATGAATTGGGTCTGGCCCTGGTATATTCTGCATTCCTGGTTGCCATGTATCGGGAAGGGTTGCCTGCACAGATCCTGATATTTGGTTCTTCCTTTGCCATTTTAGTAATTGCCACCCTGGTTGTTGAACCAAACACTTTGGCATTATCGCTTACTGCAATAGCTGCGTTTTTAATTTTCCTGCTTCGAAAACAATTAAAGAAAACAAAAGGATTATTGGTACTCATTATTGGTATCTGGCTGTTTTGTGTTGGCACGCAAAGATTTGTGGTACCCTATATTTTTAATAATGTTCTTGAATGCTACCAAAGTACCCGTATATATAGCATGGTGGGTAAAGAATACGATTGTACTAAGAATAAAAAATCAGAAAAGAAAGCAGGAGAAAAAGCTGCCCGTAAACCGGATGATTATAACGTACGACAAAGTAAGATTGCCATTGGTTCAGGCGGAGTAGCCGGCAAGGGCTTTTTGAAAGGAACACAAACCCGGGGTAAATACGTGCCTGAGCAACATACTGATTTTATATTTACATCACTCGGTGAAGCATTTGGGTTTATTGGTTGTATAGCATTTTTGTCTATTTATCTTTTCCTGTTATTTAGAATCGTAAAAATGGCAGAGCGACAGCGAAGTACTTTCAGCAGGGTATATGCATATAGTGTTGCCAGTATTATCTTTTTTCATATTGCCGTTAATGTTAGTATGACTATCGGCCTATTCCCGATTGTTGGCATTCCTTTGCCATTGATTAGTTATGGTGGATCTTCTCTATTAACTTTTACCATCTTGATTTTTATTCTGTTACGCTTGGATGCTGACAGGCAAATGGTTTTACGATAAGCTAACATCCAGATAAAAATTTTCTTCTGTTTATTTTTGTATCACTAAGCAGTTTTATTTACGGATACCCATTTAGTTAGTAACAGTATTATCTTTACCAGAATAGTAAATCACCAATAATGACCGTTATCCCGCTTTCAGAAGGAGCATTTACCATCGATAAATCCAAAGTATTTGTTCCGTTCGATATTAACCGGGATGAACTTAACAGCAGACCTATTGGTAGCCTGCTGGTGGAAATACAACCTTTTGTAATAATTACAGAGAAAGATGTGATCTTATTAGATACAGGTCTCGGACTAACCGATGCCAATGGAAAATTAAGTTTATACAACCATCTTGAAAAAGCGGGAATCAATCCCTCCCAGGTTACAAAAGTATTAATGAGTCATTTGCATCGTGATCATTCCGGTGGCATCAGTTTTGAAGACCCGACCACCAAAGAAAGATTTATCAGCTTTCCCTATGCAACTTATTATGTACAAAAAAGAGAGTTTAGCTTTGCGATGGAAAGTACCAGCTCTTCCTATACCACAGATAATTTTAGTCTTTTAGCAGAATTTAGTCGGGTAGAATGGTTGGATGAAGATGAGGGCTTGATTGACGGTTATATTCGCTACCAGCTAACTGGCGCGCATTCCAAATACCACCAGGTATTCTGGGTAGAAGAAACAGGAAAAAAATATTTTTTTGGAGGAGATGTGGCACCTCAATTACAACAAATGAAAAGCCGCTTTATTGCTAAATATGATTATGATGGTAAAAAATGTATGGAACTGCGCAAACTATGGTGGTTAGAAGGTGAAGCAGAAAATTGGACCTTCCTTTTTTACCATGATATCAAGTCACCAATTTATCCTACATAAAATAAGGGCTTATCGGTTTCGATAAGCCCTTATTTTATGTAGGATACTTTATACTATTTGTTATTCTTTTTATCAGCATTTCTTTTTTCCATCTCAGCTTTCAAAAGGTTATTAAAATCCCTGTCAATCGTAAAAACTTTTAGTACACGATCATCTGAAATCAGTATTTTTTTAAACTCATCTCTGTATTTTTTTCGGATAATCAGCACCTTTTCTTCTGTTGTAATAATATCATCTGGCGTTTCTGCCCTGACTTTTCTTACTTCATCATTGTAATCATAGAAAAGCGTCCAGAACGGAGCTTCTTCCTGAGTTAGCTTTAAGTATTTGGTAATAAACTCAATTCGCAAACCCTGTATATTACCAGCCCGCTGCTGGGCATGAGTGGAGTTGGGAGATAAAAAAGATATCCCAACAATAACGAAAGTTATAAAAGCTAATCTTTTCATATCAAATTTCCTTTGTATCAATCGTTTCCAGACTATCCGACTCCTCAATTATGGGCTCAGGAACCAGATTTTCATCCAGGTATTGTTTTAATTCATCATCACTCAATAATTGAATCTTCTTATTAAAGTCATGTGATTTCCTTTCCCTCATCTCATTTTCAGGAATAAGTGCTGCTTCCTCTTCTGTATCCTGAACATTATCTAACTCCTCGCCAAGGGGTTGTTTAGATGCATTTTCCTCTTTAAGTGTATCTGCAACAGAATTTCCAAAATGACTCCCTTTTTCAGTTTTCAAATAAGATCGGGAATCTGTATACATAAATGCGCCTGTTACCAATAGCCCTGCCACCATAGCTGCGGCAGCATATTGTATAAGATGTCTGTAGCGTTTAAAAGTTACCAACCTGGCTGGCTGCTTTTCTAATAATTGGTTCACTGAAACTACCAGATCTTTTTCAAAATATCCGTCAGGAACGGAATACACATTTCTTTTCCCAATTGACAACAAAACAGGAGCTATTTCGGCTAATTCATCGTCTGTTTTTGTACCTGCTGATTCTTTGGCAACCTTAGCCAATATTTGCCCAGACAATCCTTCAAAATATCCATCTGGAACTGAGAAAGAGGAATTGGGTAAGATTACCGGAACCAAAATTTCTGCTTTTATTTCTTGGGCAAGCGTATCAAAATACCCTTCGGGAACCCGATAGGGGTTGATTCTTACCGCTTCAGCCAGTAAAGGGCTAATGGGTAATAACTCAACTGATATTTCGCTTGCTTTTTGCATTTTCACTACTTATGACTGCTTTTTATTCGCCAAGTTTAATAATTTTTTAAGAATTCCTCGATTTTCTTGGCTGCATGATGGTAACTCGCTTTTAAAGCTCCTTCGCTGGTATCCAAAACCTTACTCATTTCCTGGTAAGGCATTTCATCATAATACCGCAAATTAAACACAACTCTCTGTTTTTCAGGCAGTTGCTGTATTGCTACCTGCAATCGCCATTCCAGTTTATTAGCATCAAATTCGGAATCTGCTTTTACTTTATTACTCAGACCGTTGTCCATCTCATCCTCCAGACTTACCACACTTCTTTTCTTTTCCTGCTCCAGAAATGTAAGGCATTCGTTGGTAGCAATCCGGTATAACCAGGTATAGAGCTGGCTGTCTTCCCTGAAATTATCCAGACCCTTCCACACTTTTATAAACATATTTTGCAATACATCATTCGCATCATCATGGTTAACCACCATACGCCTGATATGCCAATATAGCTTTTCCTGATATTTTTTGATAATGCCAGTAAAGGCACGCTCCTTTTGGGATGAGTCTCGAAACTGTAACAATAATTCCTTGTCGTCAGGATGCATGCACTGGAATTTTTATAAATATACCAAACCCCTTGTTAGCTAAATTGATTAATAAAGGTTTTCACAAAAAAACTAAAAAAACGCATCAAATTTATTTTGTTTACTAACAATCATTAGTGAATCATTGATCCCGGCTTATCCGTATGTATTGTTCTTTCCAAATAGCATAAATGAATTAACTTCAAAGCCAGCAAGTAAATTATGTCATCATCTCAGTATATCAACAATTTCAGGCGGAACGTAACCGATAAATACACTATTTACAATAGCCTGTTTGGCGCATTACCCTTTTCCGGTATTGCCAATGTAGGTGCATTATTACCCATATTACTTCAGGCATGTATAGATGGTTATGCAGAAGGGAGAAATCCGATGCAGATCATTGACCATTTTTTTGAACAACATACCAATGTAAAAACTGAAGCAGAAAAATTAGATCGTTTATTCAAATTTGCTCAGTATATAGAAAGACAGGTTGTGTTATTTGATGCAATTGAAGATGCGGCTTTTACTACAGTCAATAATATTACCGGACCCGGAAGTTTACAGGCCCTGAATAATGAAGCTGTTTTTTCCGGAAAAACACAATTGCTAAAAAATAAACTTCGCAAATTCAAAATACGTGTAGTACTTACTGCACATCCTACACAGTTCTATCCGGGATCTGTACTCGGTATTATTCATGATATGAGCGAAGCGATTGCGAGAAATGATTTTCATACTATTAACCTGTATATTCAACAGTTAGGCATCACTCCGTTTTTTAATAAAAAACAACCTACTCCTTACGACGAAGCCGTTAACCTGATGTGGTACCTGGAAAATATCCTGTATCATTCGATAGGTAATATTTACAATTTTATTGAAAGCGAGGTTTTTAATAATGAATATGATGGTGATAACCCTTTTATTGAATTAGGCTTTTGGCCGGGTGGCGATAGAGACGGAAACCCATTTGTAAACGCTGCCACCACCGTTAAAGTAGCTGAAGCTTTGCGAAGCGCCATCATTGTTTGTTATTACAGAGATATCCGGAAATTAAAGCGTAGGCTCACTTTTACCGGAGTAGATACGCTTGTTCAGGCTTTGGAAGAAGAGATATACGAAAATGTGTTTAGGCCCGAAGAAGGAAAAAGAATTGGTAAAATTGATTTGTTAGATCAATTAAGCGCAATACGGCTTTTGGTAACTTCCCATCATCATTCATTATATGTAAGCTGGATTGACAGCCTAATACATAAAGTGAAAATATTTGGAACCCATTTCGCTTCTCTGGATATCAGGCAGGATAGCCGTATTCACACACAAGTGCTTTTGCAAGTAGATAAAGAATTAAAAGAAAAATCTTTGCCGGGTATTTTACCAGATAATTACAGCAACTTCTCTCAGGACGAAAAAATAAATATCCTCTGTTCTCTGAATAATACTCTTGATTCCGAGTTATTTACAGATAGCATTACAAAAGATACACTCCAGAGTATGTATGCAATACATACTATTCAGCAAACCAATGGAGAAGCTGGCTGTCATAGATACATTATCAGCAATTGCCAGACTGCCGTAAACGTTATGGAAGTGTATGCGCTGCTTCGCCTGTGTGGATGGAAAACAGAAACACTCACTATTGATATCATTCCATTGTTTGAAACCATCGACGACCTCGCAGATGCGGAAAAGATTATGGAATATTTATACACCCTGCCTGTCTATAAACAACACCTCCTTCTGCGACAGCAACAGCAAACCATTATGCTTGGATTTAGTGATGGCACAAAAGATGGTGGGTACCTGCAGGCGAACTGGAGTATTTATACAGCCAAAGAAAACCTGACAGCCATCTCCAGGAAATATAATATCAAAGCCAAATTTTTTGACGGCCGTGGCGGCCCGCCTTCTCGTGGAGGTGGCAAAACCAATAAATTCTACGCTTCACTTGGAAATAAAATAGAGAATGAGGAAATTCAGCTAACTGTTCAAGGGCAAACCATTACTTCCAATTTTGGAACTATCCAGTCTTCCCAGTTTAACCTCGAACAATTATTGAGTGCCGGCATCAGCAATGAATTATTCGCGGATACCCGAATGCAATTATCGCAACATGACAGGCACTTATTGGATGAATTAGGAAAACTAAGCTATGAAGCCTACCAGTCTTTTAAAATACACCCACTTTTTCTCAGCTATCTCCAAGAGTTCAGTCCATTAGATTACTATAGCAAGAGTAATATTGCCAGCAGACCCGCCAAACGTGGTGGTGGTGGCGGGCTAAGATTTGAAGATCTTCGTGCCGTTCCATTTGTAGGAAGCTGGAGTCAGTTAAAACAAAACGTACCAGGCTATTTTGGAGTGGGCACTGCTTTACAACACATGAAAGAAAATGGTTTATGGGAAGATGTAAAAGCCATGTTCCGTAACGTTCAATTCTTCCGTACATTAATAGATAACAGTATGATGAGTATGCTGAAATCTTCATTTTCTTTAACCCAATATATTAAGGAGAATCCCCAATATGGACCGATCTGGGAATTAATTAAAAAAGAATTTGATCTCACAAGCAGCCTGGTGTTAGAGTTGTCGGACACAACCGAGTTGATGCAGGATGATAAAACTGCAAGAGCGTCTATACAAATGCGCGACAAAATAGTATTGCCCTTGTTAACCATACAGCAATATGCACTGTACCAGATTCACCTGCAGGATATTTCTCCGGTATTAAAAGAAACTTATGAAAAATTAATTACCAGAAGCATGTTCGGTATTATTAATGCAGCCAGAAATTCGGCTTAGTTCCGTTTTATCATTAAAAAGAAGCTGTTACAAGCAAGGAAACCATAATACATAATAAGTCGGGCCTAGTTATGTATTCGGAGTATTGTCTTTCCATTTCCATAAATGTAAACAGGCATAAGTCCGATACGGGCTCCATTTAGCAGACAACTTGAGCATTTTTTCTTTCAGCGATTTTTTATCCAGGTGCTCCAGTTTATATAATTTACTCATGGCCTGTTGAATACCCAGGTCATCAACAGCAAATACATCTTCCCGGCCAAGCGTAAACATTAGCAACATTTCTACTGACCATTTTCCTATACCCTTTATCTGCACAAGCAGATCTATAACCTCTTCATTACTCATAGCCAGTAATTTTTTATCCGTGATCTTATGCTTTATACAGAAAGCTGCTACATTATGAACATAGCTCACTTTTGCATTGCTAAGTCCAAGAGATCGAAGCACTTCAGCAGGTGTATCCAATACCTGTTGTGGTTTGGGTTCTTTTCCTTTATATAGATCCAGAAAACGTTGAAAAATTACCCGGGCTACTTTCGTGCTCAATTGCTGGCTGATAATACTAGCCATCATTCGAACAGGAATATTTGGATGCAATTTTAATTCATGCAATTCCTTTCCAATAGTAATGGCCAGTTTTTTGTCCTTCTGCAAATGCTTTACATATTCCATTCTGCCAAGTTATGCAAAAGACGGTTTATACTCTCTGCACATAAAAGAAATGCTAGTTTTGTATTGCAGCAATAGATTAGTTGCTGAAAAGGAAAACACGGAAATATGCGCAGAGAAATTGAATTAACCGCAGATGGGTCTCATACCGTTTCCATACCGGAGTTACAGGTCACCTATCATAGTAAACACGGTGCATTCCAGGAGAGTATGCAGGTATTTATTAATCCGGGATTATCCCTGCTACTCTCTGCAAAACCATTAGAAACCATTCGTGTACTTGAAATAGGATTCGGTACCGGCCTTAACGCATTACTCAGCTGGCAGGTTGCCATTCAATACAACACCCCGGTTCATTTTACCAGCCTCGAACCCTTTCCCCTGTCAGATGCTGAAATCAATTCCTTAAACTATGGAACCCTGTTATCAATAGGGCCACAGTTTACACAAATACATACATGCCCATGGGAAAAAGAAAATCCTTTAAGTACTGTATTTACCCTTGAGAAAAAAAAGGTCTCCTTACTCGATTTTACAGAAGCCGGGGTATTCCATTGCATCTATTTTGATGCTTTTGCCCCATCTGTACAACCAGAGCTATGGACAAAACCTGTGTTCGAAAAACTATTCTCTCTTCTCCTACCTGGGGGCATACTACTTACCTATTGCAGCAAATCCAGTGTAAGACATGATATGACTGCAGCAGGATTTTTGGTTACCAAAATACCCGGACCAAGAGGTAAAAGAGAAATGGTTAGGGCAGAAAAAAGATGAAGCTTACTAGTTTAGTTCCTAATAAACGCCATATACACAAGCGGGTAGGTCTGCAATCTGGAAAATAATACCCTGGAAAAAATTAAGCAGAGAAATTTTAAGTAGCTTAACAGCTTCAAATTACTGTATGAGATACTTAATCAGTTTTTTTATTTTTCTCTCTTTCTCTGCCAATGCCCAGAATAAAGATGAACAGGCAATCCGAAAAATCCTGGCTCATCAGATTACCGAATGGAATAAAGGTAATATCGACGGATTCATGAAAGGTTACTGGGAAAATGACAGCCTTTTATTTTTAGGGAAATCCGGGCCTAAATACGGATATGCCAATACTCTTTCCAACTATAAAAAAAACTATCCGGATACAACCGTAATGGGAAAACTGGCTTTTGAAGTACTAAAAGTCCAGCCTTTGTCTCCAGACACCTACTTTGTTGTAGGCAAATTTATGCTTCAAAGAACCATTGGAAACCTTAGTGGGTACTATACTTTATTATTTAAAAAGATAAAAGGAGAATGGGTAATTGTGGTTGACCATAGCAGTTGATGTAATATTTTAGTATTTACTGCGACTAATATTTGAAACAATCTAAATCTATATACATGGCACTTATTATATTCGGTTTAATTCTGGTGATTGCCGGGATTATTTTAAGAACACAAAGAGAAGATCTGCATAAAGTAGCAACTGGTCTTCGTTTTGCCGGTCTCGCGCTTGGCATAATCGGTTTTCTTACCTCCTGTATCAAGCAGATTGATGCTGGGCAAATTGGCGTAAAATCTCTTTTTGGTAAAGTTGATGATGAGGTACTTACCAGTGGTTTGAATTTCGTGAATCCCCTGGTTGATGTAAAGATCGTTGATATAAAAACCCAGAACTATACTATGAGCGGGGTGCATGATGAAGGAGATAAAGCAGGTGATGATGCAATAAGGGTATTAACAGCAGATGGATTGGAAGTGGTAATCGATCTTACTGTATTATATCGCGTAATTGCTACAGAAGCCCCTAGAATTGTAAAAGAAACCGGTATGGATTATCGCGATAAAATCGTTCGTCCGCTAACACGTACCAAAATCAGGGATAACTCGGTTTACTTTACTGCTATCGACCTGTATTCAACCAAACGAGATCTTTTTCAAGGAAGGATCTTTAAAAGTATTGAAGAAGATTTCAAAAAAAGAGGCCTGGTATTGGAGCAATTATTAGTTAGAAATATTACCCTGCCTACAACCGTAAAAAGCTCTATCGAAGAAAAAATTAAAGCAGAACAAGATGCACAGAAAATGGAGTTCGTGCTACAGAAAGAAAAACAGGAAGCTGAAAGAAAAAGAGTAGAAGCCCAAGGTATTGCCGATTACCAAAAAATCATTAGCTCAGGACTTGGCGATAAACAATTGCAATATGAACAAATTCAGGTAATGAAAGGGTTGATCACATCCCCCAATGCCAAAGTAATTATTATGGGCGGCGGAAAAACGCCTGTAATACTGGACGGAAAAAATTGATTTTACAATAAAAACTGCGCCTTTTTAAAAATAGAAAGTCGCAGTTTTTATTTCTCTACGATTTCGGAAACATTTACTGAACCAACAGTCATTAACCTTGCATAAACCAGGTGCCCCATACAAACACCTGCTACAGAAGCCAGAATATCCAGATAATCAAAGGTTCTTCCAAAAAAAGGGATTACTTGCAGGTATTCATTAATAATCACCAGCAATAATCCAAAGAAACAGGTATTGGCAAGATCCTTTGCTGTATGTAAACGAAAAAATCTTTGAAAAAGCCAACAGGCCCCAAAGGGAAGTAGAAAAGAGCCGATCAGATTAGGTGCAAAACCTACAAATGGCTTGATAAAAGTAGGAATATGCACAAATGGGCGTATAATAAACTTAATAGCCCATATTAACAGCGTATCAGTTATCACTGTCCATTTAGAAATTTTCTTTAGCCGCATACAACCAAAAATTTCAGTATTGAAAGTAAAAATCAATCAGAAGTGCTTGTCTTATTAAAGATCAATCTTATTCATCGAAATTAATCGGTTTGCTCCAGATTGTAATGATCCGCCAAAGGAATAAGGTCAGGCTCACCACAAACCAAATATAGAAAATTATATTCCCGGTAGTAATATGCTCATGAATAAAAGCATAATCAAACATGATACCTGCTGTAGTATTGATACCCATCCATAACAAGGCCAGTGAAATAGTGTTGATGATTCGGATTAGATATTCCCGGATACCTGGTTCCACAGAATTGATTAATGATGAAAACTAATTTACAAATATTCAGCGGTTTTGTTCTTATTCAACTGGGTAAAGCTGGTTAGAAACGTTGGCATGAAACAAATCATTTTATGCTGTACATCGTTTAATCAAAACTCTGGTTACTGGCCGCAGCAAGTTTCAGGATACGGTCAAATTGACCAGGAGAAAGATCATTATAGAAATAATAGATAGGATCTACCGGGTAACCATTTCGGTGTACTTCGTAATGACAATGCGGCCCCGTACTCTTCCCTGTATTACCCACATAGCCAATCAACTCACCTCTTTTTACATCCTGCCCAACTCTCGCCTTGATCCGCAGCATATGTCCATATAAAGTCTGATACCCATATCCATGATTAATCACCACACGATTACCAAAACCCCCGGTATTAAATCCGGCATCAATTACTTTTCCATCGGCAGTAGCATAGATTGGTGTTCCCAATGGCGCATTAAAATCCATACCCTTATGCGCACGCAAATCTTTATAGATGGGATCGATCCGGTACCCAAATCCGGAACCAATATGCGTCAGGTTTTTATTACTGATGGGTTGTATGGACGGGGTGGAAGCCAACATCTTTTCTTTATTCTTAATCAAATCACCAATCACATCAAATGATTTGGCCTGATAGGCAGTACGAAGCGATAAATTGTTCAATTGACTACCGATACTTTTCACCAATTCAGATTCGCCCATCGTTTGTACCAGTTTCACCTCCTTTTTTTGTTCAATATCTTTGATACGGGCACTATCGGGTATGGGATTGGCTGAAAAAATAGAACGATATACATTATTATCCCTGTTCTCCAGTTCATCCATTTGCAGCTCCAACTGCTTTACACGCTCAACAAATACACTGTAATTCTCTTGCAAATCATCATTCTGCTGACGCAGGTATTTTTCTTTGGGAGAATCTATATAACGGAAAGTAATCGCAAAAATGATCATGCCGGTTACAATCGATGCAGCAATAAACCCGATAGCCTGCAACAATCTTACCCGTAAAGGGGTATCCAGCTTTTCGTAGCGGAGTGTATGGGTATTATAGTAGTACTTTATTTTCTTCATTATTCCGTTTCAATAGGGATAAGCCTGGTTCTCCCTTTTACAATCCTGATGTATATATGACCGGTAACTACCGCTCAATTCAGAATTCCGGCACCAAATCCTTACCTTTGGTGCCCTTAAAATAAGGCCAAATATAGTTTCTAACGACCTAACTATTTGTTTAAAATTTTTTACAGATGATGACCAGTGCCGGAATAAGACAACAATTCCTCGATTTTTTTGCTTCCAAAAAGCATCATATCGTGCCATCCGCACCCATCGTTGTAAAAAATGACCCTACCCTGCTGTTTACCAATGCCGGAATGAACCAGTTTAAGGATTTTTTTCTGGGAAATAAAAAGCCTGAGTATACAAGAGTAGCCGATACCCAAAAATGCCTTAGGGTAAGTGGCAAACACAATGACCTGGAAGAAGTAGGGGTAGATACTTACCACCATACCATGTTTGAAATGCTGGGGAACTGGAGTTTTGGCGACTATTTTAAAGCCGATGCTATTGCCTGGAGCTGGGAACTGCTTACAAAAGTGTACCAACTGGATAAAGACCGACTATATGTAACCATTTTTCAGGGAGATGAAAAGGAAGGACTACCCCGTGATGAAGAAGCATTGAATGAATGGAAAAAATGGATACCCGAAGAGAGAATATTGCTGGGTAATAAAAAAGATAATTTCTGGGAAATGGGCGATACCGGTCCTTGCGGACCCTGCACAGAAATACATGTGGATTGCAGAACAGATTCAGAAAGAAAGGAGACCAGCGGTCAACTACTGGTAAACAATGATCATCCGCAGGTAATTGAGATCTGGAATAACGTATTCATGCAGTTCAATCGCCAGAAAGATGGCAGCCTGCAAACCCTGCCCGCACAGCATGTGGATACGGGAATGGGGTTTGAAAGATTGGTACGCGTAATACAAGGGAAACAAAGCAATTACGATACAGATATTTTTACCGGAACCATTGCTGCTGTTGAAAAAATCACTGGCAAAAAATACGATTATAGCAATACGAAAGAAGCGATTGCTTTCAGGGTTTTGGCCGATCATATTCGGGCAATTGCCTTTACAATTGGGGATGGACAATTACCAGCCAATAACGGGGCAGGCTATGTAATCAGGAGAATATTAAGAAGAGCCGTTAGATATTATTATTCCTATCTCGATTATAAACAGCCTTTACTTTTCCAATTGATCCCTCTATTGGCGGATCAGTTTGAACATGTTTTTCCAGAACTGAAACAGCAAGCCCTATTTGTTGGCAAAGTGGTAAAGGAGGAAGAAGATGCGTTTTTAAAAACCCTGGAAAAGGGATTGAAAAGAATAGATGATATTATTACCGGCTCAGGTAAACAGATAGAAGGGAGAGCCGCATTTGAACTGTTCGATACATTTGGTTTTCCGATAGACCTTACCCGCTTAATTGCTGAAGAAAATCATTTACGTGTTGATGAGAAAGGATTTGAAGCAGAAATGCAGCAACAAAAAAACAGAAGTCGTGCAGCGGGTACGGTTGATACGGAAGACTGGGTAGTACTCTCTACACATTCTTTTAATGATTTTATCGGGTATGATTCATTGGAAGTAAAAACCAAGGTTGTTAAATACCGAAAAGTAAAAGCCAAAGGAAAAGAGGGCTATCAATTTGTTCTGGAAGCCACTCCTTTTTATGCAGAAAGCGGCGGACAAATTGGTGATACAGGCATTTTGGATTTTAGTGGCGAAACCATCCGGGTGATTGATACCAAAAAGGAAAATAATCTCATCATTCATTTTACAGAATCCTTACCTGGCAATGTACAGGCAACCGTTCTGGCAAAAGTGGATTTGCAAAAAAGACAAGCCATCACCATACACCATAGTGCCACCCATTTGTTACATGCGGCTTTACGTAAAGTATTGGGTAACCATGTGGCACAGAAAGGAAGCCTGGTAAATGAGGAACAGCTTCGATTCGATTTCTCGCATTTTGCAAAACTAAGTGAAGAAGAGATAGCAGCTATTGAAGCCATTGTGAATGAAAAGATAAGGGCCAATATTCCGGTACATTGTAAAGAAATGAGTAAGGAAGAGGCTTTGAAATCCGGGGCAATGGCATTATTTGGAGAAAAATATGGAGATATTGTACGTGTTGTAATCATGGACGAAAAATACTCCATCGAATTATGTGGAGGAACCCATGTTGGGTTTACCGGAGAACTGGGATTTTTCAAAATCAAACACGAAACCGCTGTTGCGGCAGGTGTTCGAAGAATTGAGGCCGTTAGTGGCGGATCAGCTGAATCACTCGTAAATGAGCAGTTTAAACAGATACGACTGGTTCGTGAATCGTTGAAAAATCCCAAAGAAATTCATAAAGCGGTTGAAAGCTTAATTTCCGACAATACCGAGTTGAGAAAAAAACTGGAAAGCCTGGAAGCAAAACAATTGACTATCCTTAAAAATGAATTGCTTACCAAAACAGAAACCATCGGGGATACCAGTTTTCTGGGAGCGGTGGTAGAAGTAAATAGCGCCGATAGTATCAAAAAATTATGCTTCGAATTAAAAAATGATCTCACCAATTATGTAGTGGTTTTAGCCGCCAATATAGAAGGTAAAGCACAGGTAGCCATCCTGCTCGATGAATCTGTAAGCCATACCCGAAACCTGGATGCAACCAAAATCATTAAAGAACAGGTTGCTGCACTGATTAAAGGTGGCGGCGGCGGGCAAAAAACCCTGGCTACAGCAGGCGGGCAGGATGCAAGTAACCTTACCCAGGTTATTGAAAAGGTAAAGGCCCTCATTGTGTAGCGATAAAATATACTACTGAAACCCGGTCCCGGATTTTCTTTACTCTTATCTTTTGCCTGTTCCCCTTCCAAATTTATTAACCTTTTTTAACATTTCCGAAGACCTTCGTATTTAAAAAACTTGCTAGATTTGATCTACTAAAAAATTCGTACATCATCAAACTATCCGCCATGAAACTAAAAATAACCGCCCTCGCCTTACTCGGATTAGGTATAGCCTTATCTGCCGTTTCTCAAACCAATGATGCACCTAAAAAGGAAAAAGAGGAAAGCATCACCATCCGAAAAAAGAAAGGAACAGACGAAAAATTAACCATTGTGATAGACGGAGATAAGATTACAGTAAATGGTAAGCCTTTAGATGAAATGAAAGATGCAGATATCCAGGTACTCCGTGACAAAGGGATCGGGCCGATCATGCCAAAGATCAAAGCCCAGATTGCCCAAATGGGAGGTATGAAAATGCTGCGTGATTTACAGATGAGTCATTCAAACCGGGCCTTATTAGGTGTGGTATCGGAAAAAGATGAAAAAGGTGCCAGAATTACTTCCGTAAATAAGGATAGTCCCGCCGAGAAAGCCGGATTACAAAAAGATGATATCATTATCCGCATAGGGGAAAAACATAGTATACAAAACAGCCAGGATCTTTATAATGCAATTGGCGAATATAAGCCTGGCGATCAGGTGTTGATTACCTATTTACGCAATGATAAAGAAGCCAGTGTAAAAGCTACCCTTGGCAAAAATACTGACCCGGGAATCCAATCTTTTCAATGGAATGGCGATGATTTTTCCCGCGATTTTCATTTCAATATGCCCGAACTGAAAGGATTACAGAACCTGGATATTCAGTACTCTTCTAAACCCAGACTGGGTATTGAAATTCAGGATATGGAAGAGGGCAAAGGTGCAAAAATTATTGGGGTAGATAATGATACCCCTGCAGCCAGGGCCGGTTTCCAGAAAGAAGACATAATTACCGAAATCAATGGCAAACCGGTAGAATCGGTTGATGACCTGAAAGCAAAACTCAGAAATTGGAAAGAAGGCGAAACGATTAAGATCAGTTTTCAACGCAATGGAAAAACCCAGACTGCCGATATAAAATTCCCTAAAAAAATAAAAACAGCTGATCTATAATAATCAGGCATTATCATTTACAGCTATTCTACCATTTTTGATTTTTCTCATGTGTACACCGCGCCATTCCTGGCGCGGTTTTCTTTTGTATAACTGACTGACTTATGGGAAAAAATGACCTAAAAAACAAGGAATCTATCCTTTCGCCATCACAACATTTGACCGCAAGTGAACGTTTTAGTTCTGTTGGCCCTTTCTCAGGAAACCAGGCTATCAACTATCCATTATGAAAAGAACTCTCTTTTTATTATTCATGCTTGCAGCGGTAGTAGCCCAGGCTCAAAAAGTGTACTCGTCAAAACAACCGCTGGTACATACTTTTTCGATCGTGGCCCGGGATGAGAAAACAGGGGATATGGCCATAGCCGTGCAAAGTCACTGGTTTGGGGTAGGCACCACTGTTCCCTGGGCAGAAGCAGGTGTAGGAGCCATTGCAACACAATCTTTCGTTGATAAATCATATGGCCCAAAAGCATTGGGATTACTTCGCAAAGGATACACCGCACAGGAAGCCCTGGATAGCCTTACTAAAGTAGACAGTGGCCGACAGCTCAGACAAATCGCCATTATAGACAGTAAAGGGAATGTTGCTGCGCATACCGGTAAAAACTGCATCCAGGTGGCCAAGCATATAAAAGGAAGGGGATTTAGTGTTCAGAGTAATATGATGCTGGGTGATTCCGTTTGCGAATACATGGTCAAAGCGTATGAACTAAGTGCCGGTAAACCTTTTGTAGAAAGAATATTACTAGCCCTCGAAGCCGCCCAAAAAGCGGGTGGGGATATACGAGGTATGCAGTCTGCCGCACTTACCGTGGTTCCAGGCAGAATCATGGAAAGCTGGAATAATAAAACCGTAGATCTGCGGGTAGATGATAGTCCCCAGCCCCTTCAGGAACTCCGCCGCCTATACATGGTGCAACTGGCTTATGAACATATGAATAGTGGTGATCTGGCATATGAGCAAATGCATAATACCAATCTGGCAGCCGACAAAAAAGATATCAATGCGGCCATGTCTGAATACGATGCGGCTATGAAACTCTTCCCCGGAAACCTTGAAATGCAGTATTGGACTGCCATTACCCTGGCCAATAATAAACAGATGGGTAAAGCCCTGCTCATGCTGAAATATGTATTCAACACAGATAATAACTGGAAAGAACTTACCAAACGTTTACCACCCGCTGGTCTTCTCACCGTTTCCGACGAAGACCTTAAAAAAATACTTTCCCTATAAAATTATTTTTACCATCCGGCTTGCCATAGGAAAGCTATTTTTGCAGCAGTATGGCAGTTAGTAATCAATACGAAGCCGTTATAGGCCTGGAAGTGCATGCGCAACTGGCAACAGCCTCTAAGCTGTTTTGCGGCGATAGTACTGCTTTTGGAGCCGGACCCAATACGCATATCAGTCCTATTACCATGGGGCATCCCGGTACCCTACCCAAAACCAATAAAAAAGCGGTTGAGTACGCGATACGCTTGGGACTGGCTTGTAATTGTGCTATCGAAAATGACAATTATTTCGCAAGAAAAAATTACTTCTATCCCGATTTACCAAAGGGGTACCAGATTTCACAACATACAACTCCCATTTGTAAAGGAGGTTTTATATCTATTAAAACCGCTTCAGGCAATAGAAATATCCGCCTTAACCGTATTCATATGGAAGAGGATGCGGGCAAAAGTATGCATGATCTCAATGCTGATTTTACCTGTATAGATTTGAATCGTGCGGGCACACCACTCGTTGAAATTGTTACGGAACCCGATCTGTTTTCTGCTGAAGAAGCATGGCAATATGTTACGGAAGTAAGGAGACTGGTAAGATGGATTGGTATCTGTGATGGGAATATGGAGGAAGGCAGTTTAAGATGTGATGCCAATATCTCTATCCGGCTAAAAGGAGAAACCCGGTTAGGAACCAAAGTAGAGGTAAAAAACCTGAATTCTATCCGAAATGTAAAAAAAGCGATAGAATATGAAATTGACAGAATGATCGCCCTCGTGGAAACTGGTGGCAAGGTTCAACAACAAACCCGGAGTTTTGATGCATCTACAGATACCACTTTTTCCATCAGGGATAAAGAAGATGCAAATGATTACCGGTATTTTCCCGATCCGGATCTTGCTCCCTTTCATATCACCGAAGAATTTATTGAACAAATCAAACAAGCATTGCCTGCGCTTCCTAATCAGCTCATAGCGAAATACCAGACTGTATTGGGGTTAAATGAGTATGATGCCAGCCAGTTATGTGATGAGAAAATGACGGCTGCCTATTTCGAATCTGTGATCCCTTTCACCCTGCATTATAAAGCCCTTACAAACTGGATACTGGGACCATTACGTCAATACCTGAATGAAAGAGGCCGTTCATTTGACTCGCTTTCGCTGGCTCCAAAAACACTGGCCGAATTAATTAATCTCGTAGAAGATGGTAAGGTTAGCTTTTCTTCAGCGTCTTCAAGAATATTGCCGCTGCTTTTTACGGATAATCGGCCGCCACTAGTGATTGCAGAGCAGTTAGGATTATTGCAAACCAGCGATACCAATGAACTGGAAAGCTGGATAAACCAGGTAATAGAAGCCATGCCGGATAAAATAAACGAATACCAAAAAGGTAAGAAAGGGTTGATAGGACTGTTTGTGGGCGAAGTAAAAAAACGAAGTAAGGGTAAGGCAGATCCTAAGCTGGTAACACAATTATTAGAACAAAAATTAAACAAGTAATATCCATATTCCTGCCGGTTACCGGGCGGGTAAGTAAACAAATCGTCATGAAAAAAATATTCCTGTTTCTTTTCCTATCAAGTATCCTTATTTCCTGCCAGCAAAAAAAGTATGGAGCTTTTACCGTATCCGGCAAAATCCAAAATGCTCCCGCAAAAAAAGTATTCCTCGAAGAATTGCCTTTTGGAGGAGAACAGCCCGTGATACTTGACTCTGGCTCTATTCGGCAGAATGGAGATTTTAGTTTACATGCCATTGGTAAAGAAGAAGGCCTTTATCGTTTGGTAGTAGAAAACGGTCCAGATGTACTACTCGTGAATGATAATAATGATATCAAACTTGCATTAGATGTGAATCAGTACAAAGCATATACCCTTGAAGGGTCGCCTGCAAGTGAAAGTTTACATGTATTGTTCGAAGATTATCGCAAAAAAGATTCTGCTTTATATGCCATATTTATGCAGATAGATACACTTCAGAAACTAAGAGCAAGCGATAGTGCGATAACAGTAGCCCGACTGCAAAGAGATGATCTGTTAAAGAAAATGAATACACTCGTAACTGATTTTATCAATGGATCACCCAGTCCGGCGGCAAGGTATTATGCCCTGGGAATGGCATCCCGAACCATGAGTCAGGAAGAAGTTTTGGTATTAGCCAATTCCTCAGCTGATAAATTTAAGGAACATAGTGGTTTGGCAAAGATCAAAAGTCTGTTAACTGTACAAAAAAACGAATCACCCAAATATGCATTATTAAACCAGTCCGCCCCCGAAATCAATTTACCCGATGTAAATGGTAAGCCATTTCTTTTGAGCAGCCTGAGAGGTAAATATGTATTGGTTGATTTCTGGGCAAGTTGGTGTGGCCCATGCAGAAAAGAGAATCCAAATGTAGTAGCTGCTTATCATAAATTCAAGGATAAAAATTTTACCATACTTGGTATATCCTTAGATAAAGACAAAGACGAATGGGTAAAAGCAATTCAGGATGATAATCTAAGCTGGACACAGGTAAGTGATCTGAAACAATGGGAAAGCAGTATGGTTCCTTTATATAAATTTGACGGGATACCCTTTAATGTGCTGGTTGATCCACAAGGAAAAGTCATTGCTTTTTCTCTAAGGGGTGAAGAACTGGAGAAAAAATTACAGGAACTACTCAAATAAAATGAATACTTGTTATTGAAAAAGCGGTATACTGTAATAGCTACTACTTGATCTGACAGTACAGGATTTTTTGTTGGTTAAGTAGTAGCTAAAGATAATTCATTTATCTGTTTTTCTTCAGCCAGGTGTTTACTCGCTAAAAACGTTTCCATTGGAGTCTTACCATAACAGTATCGTCCACTATGCGGCCTTTTGTTGTTGTAAAACTCAATCCATTCATCCAGATCAGCTTGTAACTCTTCCAAGGAAGTGTAAAGTTTCTTACGAAAAGCGATGGAGTAAAACTCTTCTTTTATCGTTCTGTTGAGCCTTTCACAGATGCCATTGGATTGAGGACTACGAACTTGCGTTTTGCTGTGTTCTATGCCTTCAATGGTCAGATAAAGCTCGTATTCATGATGCTCATGTTTGCCTTTGTATTCCGATCCTCTATCGGTCAAAATACGCATCATAGGAATCTGCTGTTCGTCAAAGAAGGGAAGCACTCTATCGTTAAGAATATCTGCAGCGGTGATAGCATTTTTTCGATCATACACTTTTGCAAAAGCAACCCTGGAATAAGTGTCGATAAAGGTTTGCTGGTATATCCGTCTGGAAAAACCACTCAAATTGACCCCCTGATACCAGAGTAAACTGACCCCCTTCCGCCAGAGCAATGTGACCCCCTGTCGCCATTTCAAAGTGACCCCCTAAAAGTTGGTTAAAGGATTAATTGTTTT
>Ga0316218_1000184_pt1 | contig 94279 bp, 87 predicted proteins | sample TBH18003metaG_FD_203634 | JGI IMG/M metagenome (GOLD analysis project Ga0316218, IMG submission 203634) | Freshwater microbial communities from Trout Bog Lake, Wisconsin, USA - TBH18003 | ecosystem: Environmental > Aquatic > Freshwater > Lake > Hypolimnion/Profundal zone | place: USA: Wisconsin... | reverse complement strand
CGGGGCCAACAGGCGCTACGGGTAGCACTGGCGCAACCGGCCCGACAGGTAGTACGGGTGCCACAGGGCCAACTGGCCCAACCGGCCCGACAGGTAGTACTGGTGCGACAGGTGCTGCGGGAACCAACGGCAGCACATGGTATAGCGGAACGAGTACGCCCAGCTCCGGCACAGGTGTGAATGGAGATTATTATTTCAGATCAAGCACTGGTGATGTATATACGAAGTCGGCAGGTAGCTGGGGATCGCCTGTAACCAATCTTATGGGGCCAACGGGCGCTACGGGTAGCACTGGCGCAACCGGCCCGACAGGTAGTACGGGTGCCACAGGGCTAACTGGCCCAACCGGCCCGACAGGTAGTACTGGTGCGACAGGTGCTGCGGGAACCAACGGCAGTACATGGTATAGCGGAACGAGTACGCCCAGCTCCGGCACAGGTGTGAATGGAGATTATTATTTCAGATCAAGCACTGGTGATGTATATACGAAGAGCGCAGGTAGCTGGGGATCGCCTGTAACCAATCTTACGGGGCCAACAGGCGCTACGGGTAGCACTGGCGCAACCGGCCCGACAGGTAGTACGGGAGCAACCGGATCAACTGGCGCAGCGGGGCCAAATACTGTGACTACGGCTACGAGTACTACCGGAACTGGATTTGTGAAAGGCAACGGAAGCGCTATATCATTTGATAATACGAGCTATGCGCCTTTGGCATCTGCTACATTGACAGGAACACCTGCTGCACCTACGGTTGTTTTAGACGATAACAGCACTAAGATTGCCACTACGGCCTACATACAGCAGTATATCCCATTAGATACAAGCATAGCAGCCTCATATACCCTTACTGCGAGGGACGCATACAGAACAATTCATAGTACGGCATCGAGTGGCATTACCGTTACTGTGCCAACTTCATTGGGTACCAGGTTTGTGTGCACGGTGGTGGAAGAAGCCGCAGGAAATGTAACCTTTTCGGCAAGTTCTACCACATTAACCTTTATACCAACATCGACAACAAGGACAAAGCAAAGCGGATCAATAGCGACAGTTCGCAGTTGGGCAACTGCTAATAGTTTCACAGTTCAAGGTGATTTACAATAATGAAAAGGTTATTATTTATACTATGCTTTATACCTGTGATGTGCAATGCGCAGTTGGGCGGATTGAGTGGTGGCGTGACATTGCCATCTGTTGTGTCTGTTGCTACCACGACCTACGACCCATCCAACAAAGGCAGTAATATCACTTTGTCATCTGGTAACCTTACTTACTCGATAAGCCCTGCTACTTCATCGTTTGTAAGGGGTACAGTGGGCTACGCAGTAGGTGGTACAGGGATACACCAAGTGGAGATAACGCAAATAACGGGAGGCGGTAATGGTGAACCATGCGGCATTGTGAATAGTGCCGTAACTAATTACAACCAAGAACCGGCAGCTGGTTTAGGAGCAGGAATGAACTATGTATATTATAATGGAGGGAATATTTATAGCAACAACAGTGCTGTTCAAACAGTAGCTACTTATGGGGCATTGGATAAGGTTGGTTATACATTCAATGCGGTGAGTGGTGCATTACGATTTTATAAGAATGGCGTGCAGGTGGGAACACCAATAACGGTATCCAGTTCGGGTACGTGGTATCCTATGAGTGGTGGATATAGTGGTGGCACATGTTCGGGCAGTGTAGTGTTTCTATATGCTTCTATGACTTATCCTATATCCGGGGCAACAAACTGGTAATTATGAAAAGAATATTATTTATAGCTTCTTTTTTGGCAAGTGCAATATGCAATGCACAGATACACTATGACAGCACATGGAATATGCAATATGTAAATGTTGTACCGTATGTATGTGATAATAAAGGACATACCGCAAACAGGATTTACGTAAACGTCATCAATGGTCAAATAACGGCGGAGTATCATGGCCCTGTTTATCTTGATAGTACAGGAAATATATCTGAGAGCGGCAGATTGTGGCAGCAGCCCTGGGGTTATTTTGAATACATGATCGGGAAGGATTACACAGATAGAGATACAACAATGCCGCACATTTTCTTATGGCTTGCAGACCCATCGAAACTTAATTTAACTATAACCGAATAGCATGAGGCAAATGAATGATATAGCTGTGGATAATACCGGAGACCTGCTGATAGTATCAGGAGACTTTGCTATTGTGGAAAGCACGGCGGAACACCAGCGCAGCATATTGCTGGACAACGTGGGCGATTACCCATATGATCCGCTGAACTGTGTGGGCGCTGTGAACTACCTGGACGATGAGGGCGCAGACAACATCATCAATGCCATTGCCAAGAAATTTATGCAGGATGGCATGGAGGTGAAGCAGATGAACCCCAACCCGATCAGTGTAGCAGATAGCACAGCCAAACCATTTGAAAACGCGTATTACCCTTAAAATTATAAAGATGAGAAGAGCATTGATAGCAGCGATCATGTGCATTGCTTTAATAGCAGATGCACGAGTAAAAAAACAGCAGATATTCCAGGCAGGATGCAACCTCAAGAGTGATCGCAGTGATATGCTGTGGGCGCTGGAGTATTATGATGGCAAGGGCGATACAGCAAAGGCAAAGTATATAGAAGAGCTGTGGAGGCCGAAAATATACCGAGATAGTGTTCGGGTTCAGGAATTGTTAGCCCAATGGAGAAAGCAGCGGGTATTGATCATGTTCAAACAAAGGGAAATCAACTGTAACTGTATTAACTAATGGCAACAACGGTAAAAGCAAGTCCGAACCAAAGCATGAGGGACGTGATCCTACAGGGATTAGGCTCTATGGAAGGTGCCATGCAGTTTTGCTGGGACAATGGCGTGGCTATAAGCGATGTGCCGGTAGTGGGAACCGTGTACCAAGTGAGCGATGCGGCTATAGCACTGGCCGGAGCTGCCGGGTTATCTGTATTGCAGCAAGTAGCAAAGGATGGTATCGTTTTCGGTACGTTGGGGCCGCTTCCTGCGCCCCCGACAATGAGGGTGGTACTTATGCCTGTATTGAAAGCTGTGCCAACCACAGCTACCATACCGGCCACGACAGGCTTTTATGAGTTCAATATAGAAGGGGATGCCGGGTTTGTAGATGTATATGGGCTTGTAGCTGGCATAGGCGGTTATCCGAGCGAGCCGAATAACGTGCATTACATAACCACCGATGAGGAACCAGGATCACCCACTGTACTGGCTGAGGTGGCAGCTACGGATATGACGGCGAAGAGTATCAGCTATAAAGTGCCGTGGGTGACAGGGCATAGTAATATGCTTGTGTTCGGGGCTGTTGACCCGACAGCCTGCGCCACATTCGAAGATACAGAAGGCAATAAGGCGCACTGCTGGCCTGCTATCATCCTTGATAGTGCGACACAAACGATAGAGCAGTACCTGAACCCTATTCTGCTTGTAGAGCTGGTAAGCAGCGCACCAGGCAGTGTATCGATACGACTGACACGAAGCCATACGCCCATCACATTTACCGGGCTAAGCCTTTTCGCTATGATATGGACGGATGCGGCAGCCGGTGGTGTAACGGGTGTAACAGGTAGGATGCCCGACCCCGCAGACCCAACCAATGGGAATAAGATGATATGTACCCTGCTGCCGGGTGTATATACGTTTGGTGTAATTGCTACCTACGCTTATACAGCAGGTATGCCGAATACAGGTATGCAGTGTGTGGTTGAAGTGACGATATAATGATGTTTAAAAAGTATTTAAAATGGGAAGAAGCATAGCGACAATACAAACGGGAATATGGGATGCTGTACTGGCAGACACAACATTGGTGGCAGAGCTAACGAGTACGAGTACCTTGGCCATATGGTGGCTTTGGACTTGGGTAATAGCCACGCAGATGTTTGTGATGGAAGGGTTGACGGATTTTGCCCAACTGGAAGTGACCAATATCATAGCTACCCAAAAGCCGCACAGCCTGCAATGGTATGCTACAAAGTCGCTGGCTTTCCAATACGGGGCATCCTTACCGGCAGATACTGATGTTTATAACCCAATAGCACCGGCGGGTGATCCAAGCCTGATCGTGACATTTGCCGTGGCTGTGGAAATAAGCAACCGGGTAAGGATAAAAGTAGCAACCGGCACAGTGGGCGCTCTTAGTGCATTAAGCACTCCGCAGCTTACTGCCTTCACTACCTATATGGGACGAATAAAAGATGCAGGCGTAAAGGTGCTATGCACCAGTGGCGCAGGTGACACCTTCCAGCCTACACAGACTATTTATTATGACCCATTGATATTGGACAATACGGGTGCAAGGCTTGATGGTACAGCGGCAACGCCTATACAGGATGCAATCAATACATTCCTGAATGGCTTGGGCTTTAACGGGAAGCTGCGCCTGAATGATTATATAGCTGCGATGCAGGCCATACCCGGTGTAATAATAGCAGATGAGGTGAGGATCCAAGCGTTCTACGGGTTGACCGCACCGGTAGTGATCACGACTGAATATACTCCCGATGCGGGATACCTGGTACTGGATACCGTATGGTTTGCCGCACACATAAATTACGTAGCATATACCGGATAATTATGGGATTCTTTGATGTAGATTTTGATTTTAATACAAGGGTGTACCTCGCTGTGCGGCGCAGGAAAACTATCATGCTGGCATGGCTGAAAGCACTTATCAGCCCAATAAAGTATGTGTATAACGGCTTCAAAGCCAATAGAGCCAATAACCTTTATTTCCTTTCGCATGACGGGCAGGTATGCTATATGGAAGCGGCGCTGAACGACACCTTTGATACGTTGAGGCGCATTTACATTACCGATGGCCCATACTTTGACCCGGAGTATATCTATACAGTACCCGAAGAAAAGCCATTGGCACTGAGCAGGCGTAGTGAAATCGGCACGACTACTTACCCCTCACCAAGATGGCTATATACGAGAGCTGAGACCTATGATGACGGTGTTTCCTTTATTGTTCACGTCCCTTCCTCGCTGGTATTTGATGTGAACAGAATGAAAGCACTGATCAATGAATACAGGTTGCCCGGTAAGACTTATACAATAGTAACTTTTTAATTAAACGATATGAATACAATACTTTTTAGTTTCGATGGAGGCTACCCGTTGACACAGGACGACCTTGATTATTTGCAGCAGGCTTATATTGAATGCTTCAATGCTATCAATGCAGTTGTGGATAGTACAACGCCTATACTGCTGAGTGGAATGGGACAAACCAGTGTGCTGGGTGTAACTACTGTAGCACCGGGATATTTTCTTTACAATGGCAAAATCATTCATTTTACGGGAGGTACTTTTAGCGCTTTGGGAATAGGCGATGTTGTGCTGGTTGTGATCACTACTATTGCGACTGATCTGACCTACAATGATGGAAGTACAAACCCAGCGTTGGTAACCCAAACGGGTGGAATAACTGTAGCACCTCCTGTTACTGATGCCACGCACTTTCCTTTAAATGCGATGATCAGTTATGCTACTGCTTTCGCGCTTGCCTCTAATTCAAGTGTATGGATAGGTGCGACTTCGCCAGTTTACGGTGGCACGTACATAGCTTCAGGGTCATCCCCAATCAAAATACGTAAGAATGTAGGTTCTAACCGGGTAAAGCTGTGTGGAATCACAAATAACAGCGCTGGTGCATCAAGCATAGGAGGCAGCCAGCTCCTGTTGACATTACCTGTGGGGGAACGCCCCACGACTAACAGATATTTCCAATGTAGGGGAACGAATGCGGCAGCTTTTGCAAATATAGCCGTTGATGTATTGACCACTGGTGCAGTGAACATCAGGGGTGATTTAACTCCTTTTGATAACCAAGGGGTGAGTATGGACGGTATTGAGTTTGATACCGATATATAGCATATAGGTCTATTAGCGGGGAAAACAGGCAAGGATTTAGAACCAATAATAGACAGATAGATGAAAACACCAATCACGTACTACGGCGGCAAGCAGAAACTTGTCACCACCATTCTCCCATTATTTCCGGAGCATATTTTATACACAGAGCCGTTCTGCGGCGGAGCGGCTCTGTTCTTTTCCAAAGAGCCATCAGAGATTGAAGTGCTAAATGATCTCAATACTGAACTGATCAACTTTTACAAGGTAATGAGACACGATTTCATTAGCCTTCAGAAGAAAGTCAATATAACTCTTCACAGCAGGCAGCAGCATAAGGATGCCTCAGTCGTTTATAACAATCCACATTTGTTCGGTGATCTTGACAGGGCATGGGCAGTTTGGGTACTGGCCAGCCAGTCGTTTGCCTCGATGATAGATGGCACATGGGGATATGATAAAAGCAGAAACACCACTACAAAAAAGATAATAAATAAGGGTGTGCAGTTTACTGAGGACTATGCTATCAGGCTTCAGAATGTCCAATTGGAATGTGCCGATGCTATCTACATCATCAAGAGCAGGGATAACGATAAGGCGTTTCACTATTGTGATCCACCATACTATAATAGCGATTGTGGGCATTATGAGGGCTATTCTGTACATGACTTTGAAAGGCTACTACAAACGCTTACTGAAGTCAAAGGCAAGTTTCTATTAAGTTCCTATCCATCAGACCTACTGGCTCAATACGCAACACGTTATGGCTGGAGGCAAAAGCAGGTAGAACAATGGGTAAGCGTCAATAAAGGATCAGGGAAAAAGAAGAAAGTGGAGGTTATGACGGCGAATTATGATATTTGAGTAATAGCGCCCGGACAACTGAAATTAAGGTGCGAACCAATAATGCCAGCCTTCCCGTCTGAGGGGATGTCCGGGCGGTTTTTCTCTATTAGGAGGAAAACAGGCCAGTGTTAGGCTGGCTGGCATTATTGGTTCGCAGGGCAAATATAGGCTGTTTAAATGGGGTTTTAATGAGGTTGGAACGTATCTTTGAAAAAGCGGTCTTTCGTTTTGAAATTTCGGATTTTTAGTTTTGCCGATTATAAACGCAGATAAACTGGCTTTTGACCGTGTTTTTGTCTGGAAAAGAACTTGGGTACAAAAATATACCTAATTGCTCATATGGTCAAATATTTGGTTCACTTCAACGGAACGAAATGTTATGCATTTTAGTACTAACCTTTTTTACAGCAATCACTTTTGCCAGTATCCAAGCATCATAAATATATTATTAATTGTATAATATAATATATAAGGCAGCTATATAGTTACCGATGTAGTTACCATTTTCACTTTGATATAAATCCAGGATCCTTCTTGTCTTTGGCAAACTATTTATAATAAAACAAAGACAAGATGACGAAAGCAGAACTATCTCATGTAAAGCGCCAACTGTTCAATATGTTGGCAGCAGCAGGAAAATTCGATAACCCTGACCACATTAACGTAATCGAAGCAATCGACGAACTAACATTTAAAAAATTTTCTTTAGACAATTATGCAAGCACCTTGATTGGAATTATAAACGAGATGCTGGAACTTGATGATATTGCCTTCGATGTGGATCAGTTGAACAATTATCTAAGTAAACTTACACAGGCATAGAATTGGTTGTGTAGCACCCTAAAGGTTTCACAGAAAACCAAAGCTTGATTTTTTGAGTGATTTTTTTTCTGGAAATTTTTAAAGGATTTGCTTTTAAAACCTGTTTGCAACTTTTTTGGGGCAATGATGTTTACTATTTAATAAAGTTCAAATTTTCAACTATTTCTGACCCCCAGGAATTTTGGAAAGTTTGGATTTATTTGAGGATCTAAGGCCCAAATTTGAAAGAACCAATTTTTATGGGAGGAGGGGGATACCCCACCCCTGGCTATTATGGCAGGGGGCATTATTAATGGGTGTTTCTTTACAGTGTTTATAACTCAAATCTAAATGAGTGCAGACACATATAGCAGGTTTTAGGTGGTATTATTTTTATTAAATCATTTTTTACTCAAAAAGTTGAAAATACAGGACAAGCATTTGCATACGTTTCATTCTTATGCCATTAAATTCGATTTTATCCTTTTCAAAATCGAGGCTTCCAACTATTGAGTATATTTTTTCCCAGCATGCACTTTTGTTTTCGAAAAGGAATTCATCTGAATCATTAAGCGTAAGGCAATAGATGCCTTTCTTGTTTTTTAAATCAAACTTTACCATTTTACCCCCTGAATGCGGAGGGCGAATTTAGGGAAAATGACAAATCAAAACTTAATTAATTCGAATTGTATATATTGATATTTTGAAAATAATTGGTAAAACGGCAATGTATTTTCAAGTAAATTAATTAATAATAAATAACAACTCTGCCTTTAGCGCCATTGGATGTACACCCTCCTCCACCAGGAGAAGCCTATATCATAAACGAAAAATAGGCGTTGGGAGCTATTTTACAAGACCAAATTAAACTACAACCCAAACGAAAATCCCATAGTGGCACTTACCCCACCAGGAGCCAAAGATTTATATAAGTCATAAGTATCATTAGAAATTTGACTTCCAGATGCTTGATTTATCTTTTCATTGGTTAGCGAGTATGAATACCCTACAGACATAAAGAATCGGCTTTTATAGCCCAGTCGATAATATTTGCCTACGCTACCGAAGACATTTAACTGAGGTAACAAATTCAATACAACAGGTTCACTAATATTATTAATGGTAGTCTCACTTGATTTATAATTACTAATACCAGTATTATAGCTCATGCCAGCACTAAAAAAATAACCGATATGATTGGTTTTTTCATAAGCTTTTAAGCCTATGTAACACTTATATCCCCACGTACTGTAACCAACACCTCCTGCAATTGAAAGAGCAGGTATAATATGCTTATCAATAGCGATACCTCCAACACCAGCATTACTGTTAGTTCCTGTAGAAATTTCAACTAATGTTGATGGACATTTTATTCTACTGTTAATGTAATCTCGATAATTTTTTGAACCCTTTCTCAAATACTTTGGCATATTTATTTTGATATCCTTTATAGATTCATGCTCGGATGTATAATTATTAGAGCTGCTATAACTGACATTTGCCTTTTCTTTTTCCTTTTCTTTTGCCTTTTCTTTTGCCCTCCTTAACTTTTGAGATTTTTTATAATCTTTATTAGACTGCCTTTCCTCTTTTTTGTTTTTCCTTCTATTTTGTTTGTCTCTAATTTGGGATAGTTTAACAGACTTTGCTTCTTCTTCTTTAGCTTGAGCCTGCTTTTCCCAAGTTTCATTAGGAGTGAAAGTTGCGGAATGACTATCACATTTATTGCTTACAGTTAAAGCTATCGAAGTCGTTTTCTTTAATACCAAATCTGTCAATTTTCTTCCAGTATCAATTAATTTATTATCATGTTCGACATCGATCCATTCGAATTTATAATATGCAGAATTGGGTATTGGGGTCGACAAATCTATTTTGTCATGTTTTTCAAAATCCATTTTCGAAATAACAAAGAAATTAGACTCCGTTACTTTATAACCATTATTATAAGGAAATAATATTTTCTCTACTTCGCTTGTAGTTCCACATGCATTAGTGCTTGAAACAATTACCTTAATAGGTTTGGTCGAAATTGAGTCCTTAATAAAGGAGTCTGTAGAAATGTTATTTCTTTGTAGTTTCCAGTTGTAATTTCCAGTATAATCGGTTGGGTACTGCCCATTATAAATGGTGTAGTTCCATTGATTCCCATCGCCTAAAATACCGCCAACTTCACTAAGTACAATTTCAGAATAAGGGCACGGCGAATTGTCCGAAACAAATATCGAATCTGGCGCAATTGGCAACTTAACAACTCTAAAATTTATCACAACAGGCGATGTAACTGGTTGGTTAGATTTATATGCAGCAACGCTAATTTTATTCCTCCCTAATTTTTGAGCCCTTATCTTCACATCATCTTTAGCAGAATCAATTATTTGGTCATTAAAAAGCCAAACCCACATTGCATCTTTTCCTAACCAACCATCTTTAATATGAAATTTAATCTCTTCGTTTAAACAAAATTCATCTTTTTTTTCTTCGGCATAAATAACAGGCGGATAGCTATTTTGGTCAACCTCTACAACAGCTTTCCTAAAACCTAATTCTGGAAATAATTCGGACTTAACAAAATAAGTGGTAGTCATTTCAGGCTCAACATTTAAAATAGTATTTTTTCCAATGGGTGCTGAATCGATAGAGTTTTTAAACCATAGCCAATTATCATTCTTCGCCAATCCACCAGCATCAACCAGCTCAAGAGAAGCAGTTTGACGATATTTTATGGTCGCTTTAGAAGCTTTTTGGTTCACCAGAATTCTTGAAGGCAGCTTTGTCTGCCAGCCACCTTCGGCACCTTTTTTCAAATCATTTCTATCAGACCCTGAATAAAATGCATCATCTGTAAGTTCAACATACACCTTATTAATTTCGTCGAATAATATCAAATTTCTATTATTTAAAGACTCGACTTCTCTATAATTGATAGAGTACCCTTTCATTATCCACGAGTTACCTCCGTTCTTTTCTAAAACATAACTTTTGTCTTTAGATACCCATCTTACAAAATCCTGTGAGTAGCATGCATTACTTCTCAAAATGGTTAAAACAAGAATCACTAAAAGCCCTTTAATCAATCGCATTTTTAATTTCGATTTAGAAAATGTTGATTTAATACTAAATACACGTTACTAATTGACAGAGTGTGCATTTTTAGAAATAACGGTTTGATTATAAGAGCAAATCTTCCTGTCCTTATTTAGAGTTATATTAACGTTTACGTTATAATAGTTTTCCGCAGGTGGGTAATTAATTTTTGCATAATAGTCCATATTAAATTTCACATAGACCATTTCATCCGACATATTTTTAGCCTCAAATGTTGTCCAATCAATATTATTCCTTTCCGACGAAATATTGTTTGATTCCAAATACTTTCTGATTGACTGAATTACATCTCCTTTAGTAAAGTTTCTTCTGCCATAATAAGAGTTTAAAACTGGAGGAAAGAACATCGATAGCGCATCATAATTCTGAGAATATAATTCCGAATAATAATTATTTATAACTCCTTTTAACTCATTCATTACATCACCAGAAACTATTGTTTTTAGCACTGAATTAAGCTTTGACTCTATTTCCGATTTATGTTTACCATTGATCACATTATTTAGGTACTCTTGGAATGACTCTTGAGACTTTTGTTCTAAACACACCGAGTAATAAATAGAATCTAATATATCATTAGCATCTTTGCTATAATTTCCCTTTGGATGATTTCGTAAATAATCCTTTACTGACTTGACATTTCTATCGGCAAGACAATTTCGCCAACTTAAACTATCACTTTCATTTCGAAGCGAGAGTTCTTTTATAGCTTCATTTTTAAAGTACCCTTCTGGATGCTTCTCTAAGTATTTCTTTAATTCTATTGTAGAAGAATCTGCATTGGCGAGATTCCACTCTGCCTTTTCTGAATTATAGTTATCATGATGATTTTTATAAACAATCAACAAGATTATTAGGGCTACTACACACGTGCTTACAATAACTATTTTTTTATTCGTCTTTTGCTTAGCTAAAGCATCTAACTCATCTAATTTCGCTCTAATTTCATCCTCAATATCTCTGGTGTCTTTGTAATTATTTTCGTATCGAGATAAAAATTGTAGATCATTTAAAGCCGACTCATATTTTCCATTTTTAAAGTTGCCTTTCACTGACAAGTATTTTTCTTCAACTAAAAGTTTAACACACTTATTTAGTTCTTCTTTATAATCACTTTTGCTGTCTAACTCAGTTGCATTTCGAAATTTTTCTGCTGCGTCATAGTAATTTCCAGCTTTTAAAAATTTCATTCCACTTTCGTAATTGCGCTTAGCTTCACTGACTCTGTTGAGACTGCTTTCGATTTCTAATCTTAATTCGTCATACTTCTCAATTTTACTTTTTGACACCAAAAGATTGGCTATAATTAAAGCTTCCTCAAATTCGCCATTTTCAAATAATTTCTTTGCTTTAAAAAACTGTTCGTCCAATTTTTTATCATTTTCAACCTCAACATTTATCCTTGTAAGTAATTGTGAATAGGCAGTATTACCTGGTAATATTTCAAGCCCTTTTTCAAGAAGTTGTTTGGCCTTTTCATAATTACCATCTTTATAATAACTTAATGCGTCACTTAAAATCAAATCATTTCTATCTTCATTATTAGTTGAAATATTTGACTTGGGATTGAGTGTATTAGCCAAATTGATTGTGTTTGAAAAGGAATTATGGACGTCGCTATATTGAGAGTCTTTAATATTAGAAATCAGTTTTTGAAAATTAGTTATTTCACTTTCATTATATGATCTACTATCAGTAACTATATATCCGCCTGCATACTCTACAATAAAGAATTTTTTAGCCCCATAGAAGTACCAAAAAATCAAAAAAAGACCTACAGGTATAGTTAGAATGCCGACAATCAAATACCATAATTGTCGTTGACGCATAAATGAAGTTCCTGTTATATCCTTTATATCAACTACCTTTTCTGTTCTAATAGAAACAAACCCTCTGCTTGACCTCTCATAAGCTTTGCCTTTTTGATAGAGTCTTTTGTTAGATACAATTAAAACAGTTTTAGAGGTCTTACCTGATACCAAGTAATTCTTTAAATATGATATTCCTAATGTACCGAGATGTTTCTCTGATTTATCATAAAATATTCTTTCAAAATTGTAATTATTGACTTCTGTACCTACCATAAAATTGAAATAGTTTTTCCTTTAGTAAGTGTCGGCTTTTTCAAAAGGTAAACAGTCAATACGTAGCATAAATCAAAAAAAATAAAAAAAAAAGAAAACCACTACAATTTGCGATATACAGAAAGGCACATGTTTAATTCGTAAGGATTCTGAAAAAATTTGTTTAGTTCTTATCAAACTTGCTATTCGTTTCAACACTCTTTTGCTATATGTTATAATTTACCACCTAATCAATTTGAAAAATGATTAATTCCTGAAACCATACTCTTTTGCTGCTTTCCATTAAAAAACATGTAAACGTTTTGCAATTTGACCCTTTAAGATAGAACTCACTTCCACAGAGACAAACACTCATTTATATCGGTAATAGATGTAATTAATAAATGAAATTGCTTCTAAATAAATGGAAAATCAGTACGCTAATGATTAAAAAAATCCAATAAGCTTATTTTCAACATTTCAATTATTTTTTAGAGCCTGCAACAATTTAACTATTAATACTATGTAGCTAACTACTCTTTAAAAGCTTATCATTATTTAACTTGCTTTCATTAACCTAAATAAGTTTCCTTCTAAACATACATTTTAATTTAAATAAAATTTAAAAGCCCTAAATAGCCTTCACAGTAAAACCTTTACTCTAATTTTAAGTTTAATAAAATTCAAAATAAGAGAAAAGCCTTTACTTTTTTATTTTAGATTTATAAAGAGGCTCTTTTAAAACAAGTTGAAACTATCCCTGATGTGTCTATATAATTTGTAACTTGATACTCGTTAATTTCTTCTTCTGAAATAAATGCAAGATACATAACAGAATCCCTTGAGTAAATCGTTACATTGGAACTAAAGGATGCTAATATCTTTTCCTTAAATTCTCCAAAATATTTATTTTCGGAACACAATTCTACTTCCACCCAAGCATGCCCACTTGATTTTGACCTATTTTCCGCTAAGCAAATTTTGCTTTTAAAATGTCGTAAACGACAAATTGTAAACATAATAGCTGCGAAATCTTCGCAGTCGCCAATAAAAACCCCTCTTTTAAACATCAGCTCGGCGTTTTCGAAATGGTCATTTTCTAATTTGTCTTTTTTATAACACCATTTATTTGAAAGGTCATAATAGGCAAACGCTAATTCTTGCTCTGGCGATTTGTTTGGAATTGAATTGAGGTAATTCAAAGTATAAACTCCAGGCCGTGTTGACTCTTTTACTTCAAGGGCATATGACTCTAACGACTGATTTAATACACAACTACATGAAAGTAATAAGAGACTATAAGTTATTCGCAAGTGAATATTTACTCTCATTGAATGATTAGTAAGAAATCAACTTTTTTCCTTCAATAGTAAAATGCTCCAAATCATCTAATATTTTTTTAGCATTTAATGACATTGATTTCAATTCATCAATATTTGCAGTGATTTTTTGCCTCATGGCCGATGCGAGTAGAACTTTGTGATAATCCCCCCCCTCGTCAAGCACACTTTTAATCTTTTTAATATTATTTGCAGCTTCAGTATAGGCTTCAGTGTATCTCTCTTTTAAATTATTATTCTTCTGCAATTCCGACATCTTAATACTTTCGTTTCCTATATTGTTAATTGTTTCATTTAGCTTTTCAAAATAATCATTAGACGCCTGTCCAACTCTATTAAAGTTTGTCTCAAGATCTGAAAACCTTTTCATAATTGAATTCCACTGATTTTCCCAGTCATCTGCTATTTTAGGTAGATTATTGCTTTCATTGGAAATGATTCCAGAGGTTTTTTCAACTGCATTACCCACCGTCTCCACAACTTCTTTACGAGACGTTTCAAATTTATCAATTGCATCCTTCAAATTATCGGCATAATTAAGTGCCTTTTTGGTTTCACTTAAACTACATGAAACCAAGCAGAAAAGCAAACCTAAAAAGAGATTTACACCTTTTTTATTTTTATACAAAAGCGAAAATAGATTTGTCATAGAAATTATTCTTAATTTTAATCGTAAGCATTAAATTTGTTAGAGAAGTAGAAAAGCAGTTAAAATACATTGGCTTACAATTATTTTGAATTGACACCGTAATAGTTCTATTTTTTAAAAAGGAAAACACTAAATAACCTTTGAAAATCCAAAATAAGTTGTGAAAGATCTCGTGTCATATATAGTTAGAGTTAAATTTTTTGTTTTTAAGGAACATCCTATGAATTTTGCTAATTTTCTGAGTTATTCAGAATTATACTTCTTTTCATTTCAGAAAATTCCTCTTCAGTAATCAAACCTTTGCTCACCTGGTTAAACCTTAATGGTGAACAAAATTTAGGCTTTCGATTACTGTTTCCATTGCCAAAGTGATTGTGCATATAGTTTCAAGTAGGGCAAATAGCACACCTTAAATATCTTTTAAGCATGTAAGTAATATAATTTATTTTTTATGAGCGAAACTCTTCAGCCGTTGGTAACCGCCAGCCAGTACCTTTTTGGGTGCAAGCCCTTTTTGCCTCATCCCATGTCAACTCAACTAAATTATCGTTATCTACAATCAACCCATGTTTGCCTGATGCATCGATCCAATATATAATACCACCATCAAATCGGTCTCCAATTCTACCAGTTTCGCCTCCAGGAGCAGGAGCAGGGGCAGGCGCATTTATACTATTATCGGCCGATAAAGCAGATGTTGTCGACACTTCTGTTCTAATGTTGTTCGATGTGTTCCCTTTTGAACTCGTAATCGTGAATTGGAGTAAAATAATCAACAACGATATAACAATTATAACAGCTTGAAAAAAATCATGCGAATATAAGGATGGTGTTTTATTCGGATTTTCAAAGATGATAGTCTCAGGGTGTATTGTTTTGTTCCTGATATCTTCAATGTTATCATGAATTCCCACGAACAATTGTATGATTTGAGTTAGGAACAAAATACTAAGAGAACATACCACAATAATTAAGCCAGCAGAGCCCAAGATAATATTACCAAGGGTTGTTGCTCCTTTGTCAGAGACCATATTAGATAAGGATCCGAATATGTAGAGCACTAACGCTAACTCAGCCAAAACCTGAAGAATTAATATATAAATCCTAATTAGCCATAATTTTTTGAGTGTAAGTTTTTCCATTTTTTATGTTATTTTAAATTAATGACGGTTTTCCATGAAATAAAAACAATAAAGCATTTCTTAGGTAAGTACTTAAAATCAAAAAAGGTAAACACCCAAAACACAGTATTTTTCTGGAAATTTGCGAATTTTTAAAGCCATAATTTGGCGACATACATCAGACCCCACCCATTTATGTGCCGAGATTTAAAAAAGGTAAACATCTCCAACAATGTAATTTTCAAAAAAAGTCATTCAACAAGCTAAAATGACTATTATTGGCGATATGGTTTAAAGCTATAATTTAGCTTCATAATACAGATGCGCCAATGAGGCTTTTTTTATCAATCATAATTTTAACGTCTTTCCTATCATGCCATGTGAAGGAAACGACGCCCAATGCTTGGTTGGTTAAAACGGACTCCTTAAGGTCATTGGTATATGCATCCTATCTGGAATCAAAGCCCAAAGACAACTTTCTGACTTTTCTTAATAACAATGGGGCATACTCCCTTGCTTTAGAAATAGCCGAGGACAGCATTAAGTATAACTACAAAATTGAATTAGCAAATATTGGCTATCAAATCGCCCTGCAGCACGGATATTATAATGAGGCATTGCATTTCTTAGAAAATATAAAGTGCAATAACAAAGCCGACAGCATTAACCACATTTTTAAATACTTGGCGGTTTACCTTAAAGAAATGGACACCGTAAAGGAATCGGAATGCCTATCTAAACTCATGCCTTTAAAAGATGAAATCCCTAAAAATGATAGATTAAAATTTGAATTGCTATCTGACTTTGGGGCGCATTATCATAACTTACGTAACTATAAAAAATCCTTAGAACTTAATACAGGGGTATATCAAATGGCGCATACATTGAAGGTGTCAGAACTTGATATAGCGCTATCTTGCCAGCGTTTAGCTAATGATTATAACGATCAACTACGCAACAACCTAATCCCCCAGAGCCAGAGAATACCAATCTACAAGAAAGCAAAGAGCCTTTATACAGAATCCATTGCATTGTTAGCGAAGATTATACCAACACCAAGGGAAAGATTAGCGGAGTCATACATGACGCTCAATATGCTCGACCTTACTGTTAATTATACCAACGATTCCTTTGCAAATTATAGGAAGGCCTTGGAGCTGATTTTGCCTCAGTTTAAAGACCCAGAAATACACAATTATTACTTCTGCTACCATCCAATATTGGCAAGCATCATTTTAACCCAAATGGCTGAGGTTAACTTTGACAGGTATTTTATTCAGCATGCCCCCCAAAAGGCAACAAATTCACTTAGGTGGAGCGAAATTTGCTCTAAACTTTTGCAGCAATCCGTCCTGGAGCCTAATGATTATGGGATCGCTTTCGATATGCTAAAAACCTTTCGCACAAGAAATACCAACCAATATATATCTTACTTACTTTTCATTAGCCCAAAAATGGAAAATCTTCCAGTTAAACTCTTAGAAATTTCAACCCAAGACAAATACCCTATTTTAACAAAGAACCATTTAATAAATGCCGACAATTCAGGGGAAAACATTAGCAAACTGAAATTGGTAAATCACATACGGAGCCTACAATTTTTGACATATTGTTTGAACAGCAAAACATTAAAAAGACATTCAAAAGAACTGCTTACAACTGCTGCCCAAATTGAGCAAGATTTTGAAAAGCAAATGCCTAAAATAGACAGTGGGAGCATTGCAAAACTGAGGCAAAAGCTCGGTGCAACAAACACTTTGCTTATAAATTATCAATGTAGCGAGGGCATTTTGGTTCGTATAGCAATAAGTAAAGATTCTGTAAGCTTTATAAGTAAGCCTTTACTACAAATATTCAAAGAACCCTTTTTCGGTAATGCTCTTATAAATCACGAGGAAAGCAACAACGTTTCGGAATACAGAAATTTGGCTGGTGCTGCGTATGATTACTTCCTTAGTGACATACCAAACCTTTTTAAATATTCAAAAATCATTATTGCATCAGATAAGCTTTTACCCCAAACCTTCGACGGCTTGGTGTTAAATAAAAGTAACAAACATACTTGGAGCGATCTGGAATATCTCGGCGATAAGATTTGCACCTACTACGTTCCTAATATTCAATGGTTATTTAGAAGTGGAGAAAGCAAGGATTTTAAAATCAATTATACCGTTGCACATCCTAAACACCAAAACAAGTTACCCTATAGCGACTTGCTTACCAATTATTTAAAGGAAAAATACTCTGCCGAAATAACAAGTGCGGATGACTTTGAAAAAAGCAAGGGGAAATCTTACCGCATACTCCACCTCGCCACTCATACTGCGTCTGATTCTCAGGGATACTACAGTTTGCTGCTCGATAGTAGTAGAATATCTGCCCTTAACTCTTATGCGCCTAAATGCAATTTGGCTATACTTAATGCGTGCGAAACCATAAAAGGTAGGTACTTAATGACCGAGGGAACGATTTCGCTGGCCAGGCTCTTTTTATCTTCTTGCGCTGATGCCACAATATCTTCTACATTAAAAGTAGATAACAATGCAAGTGCTGAGCTATTCAAATATTTTTACCAATTCCTGTATAATGGTAATACAGTTTCAGAAAGCTTATATAAAGCCAAAAAGGAATTGAGGAAGCGCACACCAGAATGGAGCAATCCATATTACTGGTCGTCTTATCAATTAATGGGCAAGGATATGATATTTACTCATTAATTTTTGCAATGACTTCTTTGGCTGATTTTCGGTATTCATTAAATGAGTCGCTTACAATTGACTTTAGAAGAGCTACCCCTTGGTCTTTATTGCCATAGTTAAGAAGCAGCACGCCCATTCTGAAGTTGCCTTTTTGCCTTAATACAACATTTGGGGAGTTTACAAGCTTGCTGTAATAGACAATTGCAGAATCGTAATTGTTTAAGCCTTCAAAACAAATGCCAGAGTAGTATATTGCCGTATCATTTATTAAGTTTGCTCTTAGGTCAACTAAGCAGTTCTTATAGTTCTTATAGGCGTAATCTGTGTTGAAACTATTCCATTTTAAGTCGTTAGTCGTGTTCATCTTTACAATAATCCCAGGCTCTTCAAATAAATATGTATTTTTACTTTGCTTATGATTGAACCTTAAAAATATCATACATACTATTATAAAAACTGCAGCAGTAGAACCCCATAAAAATCTTTTTAAGTTAAACCCTTTTGAACGTATATCTGCTTTTTTAAACCGCGCTTTTAATGATTCGCCAATTTTTGCTTCTTCTTTTACCATTTTAATTAAAATTTCATAAAACAGAAATTTCTCCCTTAGGACTGGGTTAGCCTTAAGTGTATTTTCAAATTCCTCAGATTCTTTCGCACTCATTAATTTACTTGAAAACCGTTCAAATAGTTCAATTTCTTTATCGCTTATAGAATTTTTCATAACCCCCATATTAATTAGTTTTCATTTTTTTAACCTTCTCGTAAATAGAGTTTATACACCTATATTTTTTACTCTTAACCACGTCGGCATTTTTGTAGCCCAATTCTTTTGCTATTTCATCCATACTTTTTTGCTTAAAGTAGAAGGCTTCAAGTATTGCTTTGCAACTCGCATCTGTGCTGGAAAAAATAAACTCTACAATTTTTTCAACCTCCTCCCAACTCCTCTCATCTTTGTCTTCAGTAAGCAATTCTTGAGCTATCGTTAATTCAATTAATTTGTTTTTCTGTTTTTGTTCCACTAAGCGTATAAGCTTCATTTTACCAATATGTATAACATAGGATGCAAAACTAATTTCTACCGATTGGAGGGAACCTTTTATTATGTTTTTATATAGTTCTATGATTGACTCTTGATATACATCTTCTACCTCAACAGAGGATATGCCAGGAAATGATTTCCTGGCATAGGATAAAAAGGATGGTTTTACCTCAATATATATTTGATCCAGCTGATCAAGGTTACCACCTCTAATTCCTTCAATAATTTCTTCATGCATGATAATATGTTCAAAAATATCAAAAAGGTAAACAGTAAGTATTTACCATTTTCAATTTTAGGCACTATATTAAAGCAGAAATATTTAGGTATACGTCCCTTGGAAATTAAATGCATAAATCATTTGGTATGATCGACACCAAAACAAGTAGGATAGCAACATTTTCATCTATATTATTCTTTATTATATTTTTTCTAAAGACCTCTTCTTCAATAAGCATCATGGCTTTGGACACCATTTCGGCACAGTTATTTTAGGTGGTTTTTTTTGCTCCATCATGTATGTGAACTGGAAAAATAGAGGAAAATAGAAAATAAAGAACCAATTGCAATTATCGAGCGACCCAACATTTTTAGCTAAAAAGGCGTCATGCAATTTCCTTTGAAAAAATTTCTAACATCTTTCTTTGCTTTGATGTAAGGCTGCCGATACCCTTAATATTAATTAAGTCCAGAATATCATCCAGATCCAAATCTGGGCTCGTTCCACTTATACTTTCATCAAATAATGAAATAGCAAAAGACGTTAGGTCGTAATTTTTGGTGTACATATGATTGCCCTCCATTTTTTCGATTTTTAAAATTCCTATTTGAAAAAAAAGGTGCGACCTATTTTTAAATTGCATCATTATTTTATACCTCTCACTGGATGGCAATAGCATTTCAACACCGAAATCTTCAACATGAAAAAAATCTATGCAATACTCGACACATTTGGCACACATGTAAACCAGTAATGTGGCGTCCATTGCATTAAGGTTATGCTTTTTTATAAATTTTGATATTCGCAGATTTGGGTTTCCCTGTATGAGATTTTCCAATGTCCATTGAAAAAAATCGTTGCTATTCAGTACAGTGCATTTTAAGTTACGGAGTCGTTTTGAAAAGCACTCCAGCAGATCGAATGTGTTGGTTATTTTTTCGGAAGATAAAATACTGGAATCTTCATTTTGAAGAATAATTAAAAGTTTCTTATCGATTCGGTACCTCGTGAGCGGATGAATTATTGGGTTTTGTTCAGGCAAAATTAGAGCGAAATCAACAAACACATTAATCGAATTGTTTAACTCATTGGCGTATGTATAATCAAGCCCAAGAAGTTCTACAATATCTTTGGTGCTTACTCTGTCATACTCGAAGAAATGATCAACGAACAAGGCTAAGGCGAAAGCTTCATGTTGCTTCACCTTGAAAAAGCAAGCGAGCAAATGTAGTTCGTCATCTAAACCTTGAAAATCCCAAACCTCTATGTTCTTGCCTTTTGCAGCATTGCCAATGCTCTTTATTGCTATTAAAAGTTTGTTTTTGGGAGTGAAATTTTCCAACATGATAGCTTTGAAGTGGATTTGAAGGGACCAACATTAAGATATTTTATTTAACCTAAAAAAATAAAATTTCAAATCGAGGATCTTTTCAAGTATTCATAACTATTTATAATATAAAACTTGAAAACTTAATGACTTTAAACGACCTAAGAGTACACCCCAAAGAAGATAAATGGGTAGTGCCGAAAGAGATAATTACAAAGCTGGGCGAATTCGATTTGGATGTTTTCGCACCGTTTAATCGCCCCTGGGATTCGGCAAAGAAACATTTTACAATCATTGATGATGGGTTAAAAAAGCCATGGCAAGGCAGAGTGTTTTGCAATCCACCAGATGGCAGGTTAACATCTCTTTGGTTGGAAAAGTGCACCAACTATGGAAATTGTATTGCTATGGTTTACGCCAAAACAGATACCTCTTATTACCAAAACATAATCATGAAAAATGCCTATGCAATTTTATATATAAAGGGTCGAGTTAAGTTTCATTATACCGACGGAACGCAGGCAGATTCTGCACCACTACCTTCAATTCTGGTTGCTTTTGATTCTAAAAACGCAAACGCCTTGGAGAATTGTGGCATTAAAGGTAGTTTCATAAGGCTAAAAAATTCGTGAAAAAGCAAATTAATAAAACAAGGGCATTTAACTTTTATAGGCATATTCACAGCTAAATACACGTAAAATCACGAAAGGAAGGCATTACATCAATCCCCAACAAATACAAGCCTTCCTTTGGCTCTCGGTATCTATTTTTATAGATCCTCAAAAGGATCCGCTCGATTCTTTTAGTGCTTTTCTAAATTTTTCAAGATTTGAATTTGCGAATCGAACATATGCATCGCTCTGATTTACTTTTATTTTTTCAAAATGTGCTTCAAGTTGAGTCAAACAGTAATTATTAAATGATTCAACTTCGGCAGGCTTCCAGTTGGTTGGATAAATGAACCTATATGATTTATATTCCCTGTTTAAAGCAGCTAATCTTGCCTGGTTTGATGGGCAATTGTTGTAATTGGTGAGGAATTCCTGCCATTCATCATATCGGTCTGCTTTGGGGATGCTTGGATTTTTAAGTATAGATAGCATTTTACTTTGCTTTTCTTTACCTATTTGCTTTTGAAAAAAGTACTCTTTTCTGTGAAATGCTGAGTGCAAACTTAATGAAGCCAGAACTCCTTCATGTGTATTTCCCCAGGTACCTATTTTTGTACACCCTTTCACATCTATAATTTCCAATATCACTCCATTTAGAATTTCGGAAACGAAAGCACACTCGGATTTTTTGCACAGTATTGCATCGTGAAATCGAAGATAAAATTCGTTAGGTTTGGTTTCAAACAACCTATGTACAGTGGTATTGATTACTTCTGTTTCCACTTGTACACCAACCATACCCTACATTTGCGCCATGGATTATTTTAAGAAGCTGCTGGAGTTGCTGAAGACGGAACGTGAAGTGGATAAGCAGGCTTACCTGGAGCTGAGCCAGTCAACCTCCATCATACAGCGCCGGGCCAACGGGCTGGCCTGGTACCCTGTAGCCATCAGGGGTACGGAGCTGAGCAAGGCTGAGTACATAACTGTAGAAGTAGAACGTACCACTAATACGGATATATCGCACCAGTTGCGGTTTGGGGTATCTGCATCTTTGTTTTCCAATCATGATCCTAAGAAAGACTTTATAGAGGGTACCATTACTTTTGCCAGCGGCAACAGGCTTAAGATATCCCTGCGCACCGATGAACTGCCCGAATGGGCGAGCGATGGCAAGCTGGGCATAGACCTGCTGTTTGACGACAACAGCTACGATGAGATGCAGGCCGCGCTAAAGCAGGCAATGACGCTTAGCGAGAAGAAAGAAGAAGGCCGGCTCATTAATATACTCACCGGCGTTAACGCACCTACATTTGATAGTGACGTACCTCTTTACGAAAATCCTAAGCTGAACAGTACACAGCAGGCGGCAGTAAATAAAATAGTGCAGGCCAATGAGCTGGCCATAGTGCATGGCCCCCCCGGTACGGGCAAAACCACTACGCTGGTGCAGGCCATTAAAACGCTTATCAAGCAGGGCGAGAAACGCATACTGGTAACAGCGCCCAGCAATACAGCCGTAGACCTGCTCAGTGAAAAACTAGCAGAGGAAGGACTGAATGTATTGCGTGTGGGCAATCCTGCAAGGGTATCGGAGCGATTGATGGCGCTGACGCTGGATAGCAAAGTGGCAGCACATAGCTCTATAAAAGAAATAAAGCGGTTGAAGAAACAGGCAGGTGAGTTCAAAGAGATGGCGCATAAATACAAGCGCAGCTTTGGCAAGGCTGAGCGGGAACAACGCAAGGCGCTGTTTGACGAGGCTTATAAGATCATGAAGGATGTGGGCCGCATGGAGCAATACATCATAGACGATGTGACGAATAAAGCGCAAGTAGTAACGGCCACACTGGTAGGCGCTAACCATTATACGGTGCGTGGCCTTCAATACAATACTGTGGTGATAGATGAGGCGGGCCAGGCCATAGAGCCCGCCTGCTGGATACCAATACTCAAGGGTAAAAAGCTTGTGCTGGCCGGCGACCACTGCCAGCTATCGCCTACTATAAAATCAGATGCCGCTGCAAAGGCAGGACTAAGCGCTACACTATTGGAAAAATGTATTCGGCTACACCCGCAAGCTGTGGTGCTGCTGGAGGAGCAGTACCGTATGCACGAGACCATAATGGGTTATTCCTCCAAGGTGTTTTATGAGGATAAGCTGAGGGCGCATGACTCGGTAGCCGGTCATTTATTACATGCCACAGATACACCACTTGCATTTATAGATACTGCGGGTTGTGGCTTTGAAGAAAAGAATGAAGGCACCAGTATATCTAACCCCGAGGAGGCTGCGTTCCTGTTCAAGCACCTTACACGCATGGTTACAGAACTGGGTGGGCATTACACACTTGAAAAATTCCCCACCATAGCTGTTATATCACCTTACAAAGAGCAGCTGTATGTATTGAAAGAACAATTGCAACATAACCCCACACTACAAGCATATGCGCACAAAATAGCCGTAAATACCATAGACAGCTTCCAGGGGCAGGAGCGGGATATTGTGTACATCAGCATGACGAGGAGCAATGATGCCGGCATTATCGGTTTTCTGTCCGATACACGGCGTATGAATGTGGCCATGACCCGGGCCCGCAAGAAACTGATCGTAATAGGCGATAGTGCTACGCTATCCCGCTTCCCGTTTTATGCTGATTTCATCACCTATGCCGAGCAGCATGATGCCTATAAGAGTGCATGGGATGAGAACTGGGAATGATACCTGGGGTATTTGCAGGCACAATCTTTAATGGATGTGGGCTATGAAGCTACAGCGGCTCAATAACTTTTATGCAGGTACCAGCAATATAGTGTTGCCGGTGCCTAACAAGTCATTCTTTCCGCCGAAGTACAGGGACAAAAGCCGGCTGAATTATTATGCATCCTTGTTCAATAGCGTGGAAATAAACAGCTCGTTCTATAAAGTGCCGTTGCCGCGCACTGTGGAGAAATGGACAACTGAGGTTCCTCCTAATTTTCGCTTCTCATTCAAGTTATCGAAGGCAATCACCCACGCTAAAGAACTGGATTATGATCCTGCTGCCATCCCTGCTTTCCTGGAAGCGATAGCGCCGGCGACCGAGAGAAAAGGTTGCCTGCTGGTACAATTCCCGGCCAGCATTAAAGTATCCCGTTTTCAAAAAGTGAAAAGATTGCTCGATATGCTTCAAGAAGCCAACAGCAAGTATGAATGGCCGGTAGCTATCGAATTTCGCGATAAGAGCTGGTACACAGATAATGTTTACGAAATGCTGGAGCAATACCAAGCAGCAGTAGTAGTGCATGATATGCCGGCCTCTGCTACTCCGCTCATCGATATGGATTGCGCCTTTGCTTATATGCGATTTCATGGCCAGAAAGGCGACTACCGTGGCAGCTATGACCAATATTTGCTTGAAGAGCACGCACAAAACATTAAAGAACGGGTAAAGGAGGGTAAAACAGTTTATGCCTATTTCAACAATACGATGGGTGAAGCCGTACATAACCTGGCCACTTTAAACAGATTATAACCATAGGTCTCATTTTTGTATTAATTTGCCTCCTATAAGCTATGGAAAGCCAGCGCGAAATAAGATCAGTAAATGTGACCCGGTATGTGACACCACTACGCGAGGGCGGCTCTATGCCCGCTATTGCAGAGGCTGATGACCAGTTCCTGTATGTGCTCAAGTTCAGGGGGGCTGGGCAGGGTACCAAGGCGCTTATTGCGGATCTTATAGGTGGCGAGATAGCCCGCACGCTGGGGCTGAAGATACCGGAGATCGTTTTTGCTAACCTGGATAGCGCATTTGGCCGCACAGAGCCTGATGAGGAGATACAAGACCTGCTCAAAGCCAGTGTGGGACTCAACTTCGGCATTCACTACTTATCAGGTGCTATAACTTTTGATCCCACGGTTACCAAAGTAGATCCGTTACTTGCCTCAAAAATAGTGTGGCTCGATTGCCTTTTGCTGAATGTGGACCGCACCTGCCGCAATACCAATATGCTGCTGTGGTACAAGGAACTGTGGCTCATAGATCATGGCGCATCGCTTTACTTTCATCATTCGTGGCAGCATTGGCAGGAGAAGGCGCAAGCGCCTTTCGCGCTTATTAAAGATCATGTGTTACTTGCCGCAGCTACAGAGCTTGATGCTGTAGATAAAGAATGCCGCGCACTGCTTACCGATGAGGTGATCAATGACATAGTATCCCTGGTGCCTGATGAATGGCTGCAAGGCGGTGATGCTCCGTTTGCTACCACACAAGAACACAGGCAGGCATATGCACAGTTCCTCATTACAAGAATAGCCCATTCCCAAACCTTTGTAAAAGCCGCACAGGATGCCAGAGCAGCACTTATTTGAGTATGCGGTCATCCGCATAGTACCCCAGGTGGAACGGGAGGAATTCCTCAACGTGGGAGTAGTGCTGTATTGTGCCAAAGAAAAAATTTTGCAGGCAAAGTTCCAATTGGATAAGGAGCGCATTACTGCTTTCTCAGCTAAGGCAGATGTGGCCGAGATCGAAGATTACCTGCTCGCCTTTCAGCGTATATGCAATGGCAGTAAAGAAGGTGGCGCAATAGGCAAGTTACCTATAGCAGAGCGTTTCCGCTGGCTCACAGCCACACGCAGCACTGTGGTGCAAACATCAAAAGTGCATCCCGGCCTGTGCGATAGCGCAGCGGATATGCTGGAGCGGCTGTATGCACAACTAGTGCTACAGTGACCATGTTGAACAATAAAATAATGAACAATGCCCACATTGATCATTAACCGGACAAATGAATATGCTAACCGCTGGAGAGCGATAGATATTTATGTGGATGGCCAAAAGACAGGTGTTATAGGTAGTGGCGAAACCAAAGAGTTTGATATATTGCCAGGTGCACATATAGTAAACTGCAAAATAGACTGGTGCGGCAGCAATGATGTCCCGATTGATCTTTCAGGCAATGAAGTAAAGCTGCTCACCCTATCCTCCGGCTTCTTTAAAAATAGATCCTTGCGTGTAGTTATAACTGTATCATCTGTGCTTGGTATAATATCCGGAAAAATTATTTTTATAATACTCCCCATGATCGCACTGATCTACATGATCTATAAACTTAGCTTCGGTAGAAATAGCTACCTTGTGCTGAAAGAAGGTATCAATAACTATCTTTCCAATTCCGGATAGGCTGCACGCGTAGCTGGCACCGCAACAATCACTATTCTTTTACAAATTTTCGCGAGGCATTAACAACGCCAAAAGAATCAATGAAACGAGCAAAATAGACCCCGTGCCGGAAGCCATGTAGATCAATAACTGCATTGCCATTAATGAACGCCTGTTCTGCAATTACTTTCCCTGTAACATCAATAATGATAACTTTATTTGCATCAGTTCCCACTATATTCAACTCATTGTTTGCAGGATCCGGGTATAATACCAGGCCTCTTGACACAGAGCTGTTGATGATCCCTGTTATTTTCGGGGCTTTGCATACATACCATGTTTCCTTTGTAGAATCGCTTGCTACAGCTGTGTTATACAACCTTGCAGTAACATAATAACATCCAGGAGTAGCAGTAGCCGGCAGGTTGAGGACAAGCTCTAAGACACCGCTATCCGCTGAGGCATATGGTTCTGTTTCGTTTGTATCTACAGACGGCCATAAAGAAGAAAGCAGCCGGCAATCCTGATTATCACAGAAGATAGCAGCACTATCAGTAAATACGACCCAATCGGCAGGGAAATTACAATCTATTATTTTCCACTTAAAGGTAACTGATGAAGATCCAATTACAATACTATCATAGCTGTGGCTTGGTGTACTTATATTATAAGATATGGTGTCATTGATCATTACGTATGTCTGTGCTTTTGTTGAAGCACTAACGCAGAGTAGCAAAGGAAGCAAGCACAAAATAAATGAGTGTTTCATAAGCATATTTTAAGCGGCTATCATTTCATACTATCTGCCAAATATATACTGCTCAAATATAAGCAGGGGCATCACCCCAGGTCTATCTCTGTATTGTCACCTATGTTCAGGCTTTGGCTCAGGCCACGTACGTAGGCATCGTTGCCTATGATGGATGAGTTGAGCACTACCTGTTGCAGCTCGGCATAAGAGCCTATGATGGAGTCCTTTATGATGGATGATTCAATTTTGGTGTATTCGCCTATGGTCACGTTCGGGCCTATGATGCAATGCCTGATGCTGCAACCTTCGGCAATATTCACGGGATGTATGATCACGGTGCCATCGAAGTCATGCACACGCTTTTCGGGATGCTCGTCTTCCATCTGCTTCAGCAATATGGCATTGGTGCTGAGCAATGTTTCTTTCTTGCCGCAATCAAACCAGTTATTGACCCTGAACGCATGGAATTTTATACCATCCTCTACCATATGCTGCAACGCATTGGTGAGGTGGTATTCACCGTTCTCATCTGCTGTATCTCCCAGGTGCCTGTTCAGCGATGCAAACAAGGCATCTGCTTCTTTTACATAGTATATGCCTACCATCGCCATGTTCGACTTTGGTATGATGGGCTTCTCCACCATGCGCAGCACAATATCTTTGTCATTAAGCTCGGCCACGCCAAAGCTGCGGGGGTCATCCACCTTGCGCACGCCTATCTGTGATATACCACTGTTGAGTATGTCTTTTACATTATAGTCGCACACGGTATCTCCCAGCACTATCATCACCTCATCGTGGCCCACAATATCGCGCGTCAGCCATATGGCATGGCCGGTGCCGCGCCGGTCGTTCTGGGTTACAAATGTGTAGGTGAGCTGTGGGTAAGTCTTTTCTATGTAGCGCTGTATTTTTTCACCGAGGTATCCGATCACAAATACAAACTCAGTGACGCCTGCGTCTATCAATTGATCTACGATAACACCGAGTATTGTTTTGCCGGCTATAGGTATAAGCGCCTTTGGCTGAGTATATGTAAGCGGGCGCAATTTAGTACCGGCGCCTGCTACAGGAATTATTGCTTTCACAAACAAAAATTGAATTGTAAAAATAGGGAAATAATGTGGGGAATGAGATTAATGTGGTTAAATGAATGTAAAACCCGCCACATTACCACATTCAATCACATTAGTCACATCCCAGTCACACTAACCACATTACTTTTCATCCACCTCATCAACAGCTTCCCACAGCTCTATCTTATTTCCTTCGGGGTCTACGATATGGGCAAATTTTCCATACTCAGAATCCTGCATTTCTCCTATTTGTTCTATACCTTCCTTCTTTAGCTCTCCCAGCAGCCATTCCAGGTTCTCCACCCTGAAGTTGATCATAAACTCTTTGTTGGATGGCTCGAAGTATTTGGTATCGGCAGCAAATGCACTCCATACAGTAGTTGCCTTTACTTCCGGTTTATCCGCATGCCGCCATTCAAACATGGAGCCATATTTACTGTCGCTCAGTCCCAGGTGATCGGCATACCATTTGCGGGTAGCTTCAGGGTCCTGGCTTTTAAAAAAAATACCGCCTATTCCGGTCACTCGTTTTGGTTCAGACATATGTTTGATGTTTTTGCTAAAATACAAAAGTCCCGGAAGATCCGGGACTTTGTAACTATTAAAAGATGTTGGCTTAATCTATAGTTGCTGCAAAATTATTCAGGTTGGTGATCATGGCTGCTTTGTTGGTGATCAGGTCGCCCTTTAGTTTGATCATAGCCGAGTAAATATTCCTTTGTTGCAGCATTATATCTGTATAATGCGCCTTAGTGGCTTCGCTGGCAAATATGTTGTGCTTGGTAATGCCCAGCTCTGTGAGCAACATTTGGTGCATTTCTGCCCATTTAGCATTTGCGGCATCTGCATTGTTGGTGTTCAGCACAGAAGTCATTTCACCTACCTTAGCTACAAAGCTACTTTTTGATAAAGTAGCTGCGGTCGGGCCGGCTGTTTGCGTGGTTGTACTTGCATTGGCCTGAGCGCCTGCATGCGATTGTGCCATTACTGCCGAGCAGGAAGCTACGATAAGGCTGCTTATTAATAAAATACGTTTCATGTTTATTTGTTTTAGTTATTGTTTGATTTGGTTAACTATTACTATCTAAGACAGCTGCCCCCCCCTCATATAGTTGGGTCTTATACCTTAAAGATGGAGAAATAATTATTTTTCCTAATCCCAGCTGTTCCCACTTTTTATCTACTGCGGCTATAGTTACATCATCAGCTACTATGATGTTTGGCCACGGCCTGTCAAAGTTATCCAATTTTTTTGATTTACGTGTACCATCCAGCCCAAGAATATTTTTAGCGGTTCCGCCGTAAAAATGGTCCCTTTTGGGATCCAGGTTGTTGCAAAACCGCCATAATACGTCTGCTATATCATCTGCATTCACGGTATGCTCCACATATAGTATTATTTTTATATTATCTACGCCTGGCTCTTTGCACAACTCATCGTGCAGGGCAGCCACATGGCCGGGCCTGTTTTTCTCCACAGCTACAAACAGTACAGGTATACCCCATTGCTGTGCCAATGTATCATTGATGCCGGTTATTTCGGGAAATGAAGCCCGTATAGCCTGCTTAGAAAGCTTAGCGTCCCATTTGTAAGGCGGCAGGGGTACAGTCATCTCTTCCTCGTACTTGCGGGTACCGTCTATGCACATTTTGCCGCCAAAGCCCAGCTTTGAACAACTGTGGTCCAGCACATCCATAGGCCCCTGGCTGAAGTACACATCGGTAGCCGGGTTTATGTTGTTGAACACGTAACGGGCCAACGCGCCGTAGTCGTCTATTTTTATCTTGCTGGCATCCACGCCATCGGCCAGCACCAGTATTTTGTTGAACATCATTTGTCCCGCACCCCACATGGCATTCATCACCTTTTGCCCCTGGCCTGCATATTCTTTATTGATAGTGGTAATGACCAGGTTATGAAACACACCCTCCACAGGCATATTCATATCTGTGATCTCTGGCACCATAGTCATTTTTATGGGCGTGAGGAATATGCGCTCTGTGGCCTTGCCCAGCCAGGCATCTTCCTGCGGTGGTATACCCACAATGGTGGCAGGGTACACTGCATCTTTGCGGTGGGTAATGCCCGTAACATGAAAGCGCGGGTAAAAATCAGGCAATGAATAATAGCCCGTATGATCGCCAAAGGGGCCTTCCCATATCAGTTCCTCATCGGGGTCTACATATCCTTCTATGATGATGTCGGCATCGGCAGGCACTTCCAGTTCGGGCTGGGTGATGCACTTTACCAGTTCCACTTTTTTCTTGCGCAGGAAGCCGGCCAGCATATACTCATCCACATTCTCCGGCAATGGCGCTGTGGCCGAATAAGTATATACGGGATCGCCGCCCAGGGCCACTGCCACCGGCATACGCTTGCCCAGCTTCTTGTATTCGTTATAGTGCCTTGCAGATACTTTGTGTTTGTGCCAGTGCATACCCGTCATCTGCCCGTCAAACACCTGCATACGGTACATGCCTATATTGCGGATGCCGTTGTTAGGGTCTTTGGTGTGTATTGAAGGCAGTGTGACAAAGCGGCCACCATCCTGCGGCCAGCACTTGAGTATAGGCAGGCTGGCGAGGTCGGGGTTTTTCATAACCACCTCCTGGCACGCCCCGCGGCCACTCACTACCTTCGGCATCCATGAGGCGAACTTGCCCAACTGTGGCAGCATGGCCAGTTTCTCCATCATGCCGTTCTTAGGCGCCGATAGTTTTTTGAAGAGGTCTTCTATATCACGCGTTACGTCATCCAACTCGGTCACGCCAAGCGCAATACACATCCTACGCTCGCTACCCATAGCATTGATGAGCAACGGAAAAGAAGTGCCTGTATTCTCAAAAAGTAATGCTTTATTTCTGTCGGGTGTTTTAGAGATACGGTCTGTGATCTCTGCAATCTCCAGTACGGGGTCTACAAAGGTTTTTATTCTAACCAATTCTCCCGCCTGCTCTAATGCTTCTATAAACGCATGTAGCGATCTGTATGCCATACAGCAAAGGTAAGCAAGAGCGCGCAGGTGGCACAAATAGGGCTATAATGAAACGTTATTGATATTATTAAATAAACGTCCCCTTCGTCAGCGCGTAAAACCTATGCTATAAGGGGGAATTTCCATCACGACTATTCTTATCCCGGCTGATGATGAGGGAGGGCTTCATGCGTTTGGTGATGCGTTTGCCCAGGCGCATAAAGGGTAGTTCTACCCAGTAGTGCAAAACGGTAGCAGCCAATACCACGCAGAAGAAACACACTACAGTACCGATGATGAAATGAACGGGTGAATGTGGGTGCGGGATATGCCCTTCCATAAAATTGTACAGAGCCTCCAAAACGAGGATATGCACCAGGTAAATGCCATACGAGATCTTGCCCAGGAACACTAATACCTTATTTTCGAGAAATCGCTGGATAGCCTTATTCCTTAAAATAGCTATAAGAAATACAAAGCAAGCAAGCCCGCTGAAGGTGAAGAAATCAATACCCAAAAAAGATACAACGCTATTATACGCAGGGCCAAACGGCGCCACACTATTCATTTGCCTCAGCGAAAAAAGAAGGACTGCTGCCGCCAATATAGGCCGGCGATACCTGTACCATTTCGTTTGCACAAAAGCGCTGGCTGTGATCTCTTTGTAGTATGCACTGGCTATAATTCCGAAGAAGAACAGGTAGCTATAGACAATGTTATTGCCTATGATGAGCGTGGCGACAATAAAATAAGGAATGAGCTTCCTGTTCTTTATAGCAAGCGCAATATAAAAAGGCATGAGGAAGGAGGCAAGCATTTCAACCGTAAGAGTCCAGCCGGGATAATACAGCGTATTATGAAACCTGAATAGTACTGCCTCGTTCCAGAAGCCGTATTTGTTGCGGATAAAAATATCAGCCAGGGTTTGGGCATCAAAGTAGTGTCGGGTGGCGTATAATGCGGTAACCAGTATAAGCAGGAAGTATGCAGGAAATAACCGGAACACCCTGCTCACATAAAACTGCTTCACATCCAGCGGCTTGCTCAGCACTATGTATTTGTAGGACAGCACAAAACCGCTGAGCACAAAAAAGAAAGACACAGCATCATTGCCATTGAAGAGGAAGAAGAAGTAATGCACATTCACCTTGTCCTGGAAGTGGCGGGCTATGTAGTGGCTGCCAAACACCATTAACGCGGCTATACCCCTTGCCGAGTCAAGATATTTGAAATGTTTTTCCGTGTGGCCTCCGGGCGTATCAGGCATAGGGTAATAAAAGTAGGCAATTTATAAAATTGTCGCCCTTTCTTTTATAACGCACTACCCTTTTATTTATTTTACCGATACCACGCCTGCCTTTATCGCATACATGGCCAGGCCGGTACGGGTGGTAACGCTCAGCTTCTTAAAGAGGTTCTCCCGGTAGCCATCTATGGTGCGGGGGCTCAGGCACATCTGGTCGGCTATCTCTTTGTAGGTAAGCTCACTGCAGCACAGCCCGAGGAAATGCAGTTCGCGCTCATTGATCTCCACATTCATACGGCCTTCGGGGTCGTGCAGTATATTCAGCATACGGCCTGTTACCAGCTCGGAGTGGTAGAAGCCATCTTTATGCACCTTGCTGATGGCCACACGCAGGTCTTCGGGGTCCGAGTCTTTGAGCACATAGCCGTTAGCTCCGTTGCGCAGCATTTTTATTACGTTCAGCTCGGTGTCGTACATAGAGAGCGCCAGTATCTTTATATCGGGCCAGCCTTTCTTTATCTCTGCGGCCGTTTCGTAGCCGTTCATACCGGGCATGTTTATATCTACTATGCACACATCGGGCAGCACTTCTGCGGCCTTCAGCTTTGTGATCAGCTCATGGCCATCGCCCGCTTCCATGATCACGGTAAGGTCCTCAAACTTAGAAAGGAATTCGGCCACTCCTTTGCGCAGTATGGCATGGTCATCGGCCAGGGCTATCTTTATCATACGGGTGCGTTTTCGGTAGTGTTTACAATATCCAGCTTTATGGTTGTGCCTTTTTCTTTTACGGAGGTCACCGATATCTTGCCTTGCAGCATCTCTGTGCGCACGTGCATATTATTGAGGCCTATGCCGCTGTTGCCCCGCTCGCTGGTATCAAAGCCCACACCATTGTCTTGTATAATGACGCTGATACCCGCCGGCGCATAATTGAGCGCCACATCTATAGCAGTGGGGCGGGCATGTTTTATGGCATTGGCTATGGCCTCCTGTACTATACGGAACACCAACAGCTCCTTCTCATTGCCTATGCTGTATTCATCGCCATTGATGTAGAGGTTGCACTGCACCTCCTTGGCGGAGCGTATATACTCCAGGTCTTTTTCAATAGCATCGGCCAGGCCTGCATTGCTGATGTAGCCGCTATTGAGTGTATGGCTGATGTTGCGCAGGTCGTTGATGGCCTTGCCCAGCAGCTCGTTACAATCGGTGGCCTTATCCACCACCTCCGGCTCCTTGCTGCTGCTCTTTATGTTGTACAGCTGCATCTTCACAATGCTCAGTAGCTGGCCTATATTATCATGTATCTCCTCGCTGAAGTACTTGAACGATTGCTCCTGCACCTCCAGCTTCGACAATAATAATTGGTTCTGATAATTGTTTTCCATGCTCTGCTTTTCAAGGAGGTGTTCGTAACGTTTCTTTTTGTGGACGATGAGGAAAATGACGAGGGTGAATGCGAAAAAAATAATTGTTATTGTACCAACTAAGAAAATTATTAAATCTGTTTTCTCATTCATTGGGTGAATTTTTTAGGATAGAGAGAGAAAATTAAAAAAAATCCACCATATACAATTACGTTTGTTAGACCATGTATATCTAGTAATATGTTCTGATATTTTCCCATTCCATCGTTTGACAATATTTTTATGTAAGACCAGAAAAAATACGATGATCCATATAAAAATAAGATCAGTGCCCACAACCAAAAATGAACATTTTTATATATATTATCAAGCTTATCATTTGTGAAAATTTTGTAAAGCGCATATAAGGATATCGCTATTAGTACAAATCCTCTGAATATTAACATATTAGAGTTTAACTGTGTTATTGTTTCGAAGCATAATGTATCAATAACTCCAATTGTAGTAAATGTAAGGGTTGAAAAAAGAATTGCGTTCTTTTCATTCTTTATTTCTATACTTTTAATAAAATAAATTGAAACAAATATAAGGCTTAGAACGCATGAAAAGTGATATACTGGTGCTTTCCTGTCGATTAGCACTTTCAAAATATACCCGATAGTTTCCCAAATTGTAGTTGCCACTAGGAGATAATAAATTATTTTTACTTTTTTATCAATGTATTTATAATTCCAAAGTCCAATTAGAACAGAGAAAAATAAAAAAAATAAGTATACAAAATTTAAAATATCTGCAAACGGCATCCGAAAACATTTTTTGTTACTTTATTTTACAATAATATCAGGTGAGGATGACTCTTTAATTATATCGTTAAATGGAATGTATGTATTGATTTGAGTAGTATCTCCTGTAAATAATGCACCGTTAAACTGTGGGTGATTATCTAAGTTTACATCTTTAGTTACATTACATTTAGGACAAGGCAATCCTTCATTGAAAAGATATTTATCTGTAGCAAAAATCCTAAAGCCTTTATTATTTCCCCAATTATTCATTTTTTGCCCAACACCTATTAATATCATAGTCAAATTATCTGGTGGCGTATTTGGTATAGCTATACTATTTGTACCAAAATAAAACTGGAAATATTGCTCAGGATCGTTTGCGCCACCTGTACCGCCTGGAGAAGCATCATATCCTTGTTCTAAATATGTTCTTATGTCGTTTCCAGATATTAAAAACGATTCGGTAACGTTAGAAATAATTTGACCAGCAACAACGTTTTGTGACTGATAATTTTTTAGGAATTAACATACCACTTTACACAATCTAATTAAACATTAAGATTTTCAATTAACAAGCCACCTCGCAAGGGTGGCTTTTCTCATTTAATCACTTTTTTCAATCAAACAAAAACGTATGAAACATTTCAAATTAACAAGTGAAACAAAGGTCAATCTCTTTGGTGTGACATTATTCAGGATAGAAGCTACTGTAGCTGGTCACTGGGGAGAAGCTGGTACTAAAGGTGGATGGGTAGAGAAAGAGAGTAACATTTCTCAAGAGAGTGATAGCGGTAATGCTTGGGTGTACGGTGATGCTCAGGTGTACGGTAATGCTCGGGTGTACGGTAATGCTCGGGTGTACGGTGATGCTTGGGTGTACGGTAATGCTCGGGTGTACGGTAATGCTCAGGTGTACGGTAATGCTCGGGTGTACGGTGATGCTTGGGTGTACGGTAATGCTCGGGTGTACGGTAATGCTTGGGAAAAATCCCCGCTGCAAATACAGGGCAGCAGGCATTTTGTCAATGTTTTTAAGCGCTTCTTTCTACGTATCGGCTGTAACGAGTTCAGCTTTGAATACTGGAAGGATAACTTTGAGAAGATTGGCAAGAACAATAACTATACAGAAGAGCAGATACGCGAATATGGCCTGTATATAGACCTGGCAATAAATATCTATGGCCTTAAAGAAAAGACTGAAGAGTAGCCTTACAGCACACCACATAAAAGGTAAAGAACTGATCCTTTGATTGCCTACCGGCAGTCTGGTAGATTCTTCACCTTTTATGTGTTTTTATTTCTCACCTTTTAACCTAACTATATGCAGACATTTGTAGAAGTGAAAACCAGTTTTATGTCCGGAGATGCTGTTTGGACAGCCTCAAAAGCCAGAGAGCGGACAGACAGAAGCCGCTTTATTCGTAGAAATACTCAAGAAGAGCAGGATATTAGTTGTCTTATAAGCACGCTCAGAAAGATTGAGAATGCTTCGGGAGAAGGCTTATCAACCTTACAAATAACATATCCCATCTCCAACCAGGTAAAGGAAACCTTGAAGGAAATGGGATATACAATAGAGGATATGGAAGACAGTGATTATGTTTACATCTCCTGGTAATTACAGTTTCGCAAAGATTTCAATAATGGTGTACTTACTATCACCATTCATATGTGGTACGTTATTCACTATCCAAGTTTCTGCTTCCTGGTATGTATCCTTATACCCAGTTTCTGTAATCTCTTCTAAAGTAAGGGTTCCTAATTTGATCTTACAGATCATGTACTTCTTCTTCATAATTTTGTGTATGATTGAGTGATAAATACCCGGCAAGTAGCTATGAACTACTTGCCGGTTTTGTTGACGAATTTAATGCATGACTTTGAAACTGCCTGTAGCAGGAATAGATAGACCACTTCCATATAGTGTGATGCTAAATGTGCCTTGGATGTAATCAGATCCGCTATAAGTGATTGTTACCGTTCCAGATGTGTCAGAATACCCTGTGCTATTTGAGAGGAAATGTGAGGGAACTGTAGTATATATTGGGTATGACCCTATACCTGTACCAGTGTAAACGAATTGCAAACTGGATTCAGAAAGTCCTCCGATGTTACTGCTATTTACTCCTATTATCTGGTAGTAAATATAACCTGACCCTAAATTTTCAGAAGTTGTACTAACAGTTGCAGATGCATAATAAGGCGTAGAAACAGTGTATCCTTTTATCGATTCATTATTTCCTGAGTAACTTAGGTTAAAATAGCTTCCTGTAAATGATGTGTCCCCAGTTGAGGTATGAGAACTGCCTGATGATGGCTTAGTGCAGGCAGGTAGTAACAGCAATCCTGCCGCCAGAATTATAAATGTTTGTTTCTTCATTGTGGTAATTTGAAGCGTCATAAAATAAAAAGAGGGTGTAACTAAAATTCTCTCACTGCTTCAGGTTTACCACAACCTATCAATGCAAAAGACATAGCTACACCCCTTATCGGAATGTATCACAGTCATAAATTGCATTGATAATCTTACTGGTTAAAGTGGTAATTCGAAGCAGTAATGTTACAATTATGATACCGTAAAATGTTTCATTCAGTTTGTTCTCTACATAGGCATTTTGTTTGGCCGAAAAATACGAAACGCACTAACAGATTGATAACACTTTCTTTACACAAATAAGTTGTTTGTGTGTAAATAAACACTTAACTTTACAAAAACGTTGCCACATGATTTTCTCGGTAAAACCTTTCAAAAGCATATTGGATCTGATAAAAGCCTTTCCAGATCAGGACACATGTCTTAAACATCTTGAGTTAACACTTTGGGATAATAAACCAGTATCACCATTTGATTCGACTTCTACTGTATATAATTGCGGTAACCACAAGTACAAATGTCGAAGCAGCAATAAGTATTTCAATGTACTTACTGGTACAGTATTTGAAAACACTAAGATCCCATTACAGACATGGTTTTTAGCTATCTATATTATCACAACCAGTAAGCGGGGAATAAGCAGCTATCAATTAGCTGAGGAGTTGAATATTACTCAGAAATCAGCTTGGTTTTTATTAAGTAGGATACGTGAATGTATGGATCATGATATTTTCAAAAAGGATTTTAATGGAACAGTGGAAATGGATGAGACATTTGTAGGTGGTAAGAATAAAAACAGGCACCATGATAAAAAAGTGGAGAATAGCCAAGGCAGAAGCTTTAAGGATAAGAAACCAGTATTAGGCGCTTACCAGGAAGAGAAAGCAGAAATGATCACAAGACCAGACAAAAGGAATATTGACCGGACGGTAACCGAAAAGGTAGTACAGCAGCCGGCAGTAGTTTTTACACAGGTAGTTCCTGATACAAAGGCAAGCACTTTACGGCCAATTATTATTGGTAAGATTTTACCTGGCTCGAGGATAGTTACAGATGAATGGTTAGGATATAACGGCCTTAATGGCACCTACGATCACAGAATAGTAGATCATAGAGCAAAGCAATATGTAAATGAGGCAGGAGATACAAGCAATAGAATTGAAGGGTATTGGACGATATTGAAGAAGACATTGCATAACTACTATAAAGTTAGTCACAGACATCTTCAGAGGTATTGTAATGAAGTCAGTTACCGCTTTAATACCAGGCACCTTGAGACAGTAGAAAAATTCAACTTGCTATTATCAGGAAGTAATAAACGCCTGAGATATGCAGATTTGATAAGAAAATAGCTTTATTTTTGGCAATCCATGAAGCAGGAAGAAGTATATAGGAAATTTCAAGAAGAGATAAAAAGACTGTGCACAGGTACAGACTATGATCCTGCTATTATGAGCATTGACGTTTATGAGCTTTACATAGCAGAACAACTCGAAAAGCTACCCCTTTCTAAGGGGTTAAGTGGGTATATACTAAAGCCGCTGAAAACAGTAGTTGCCGATGATGAAGCTCTATTACAAACCATAAAAGTAATAACGCTCATGGAAGCATCAGACAACATCAAAGAGTTTAGAACTCTTGCTGATAAACAAAAGAAAAAGAAAGCTGCAACTAAAAAAGAAAAGGGATACGAACTTACAGACTTTGATAAGATAGTAAAAGCGATAGCATCTGTTCCCAAAAAAGATCTAAAGCAGCATACAATAAACAAGAAAAAGTAGAGCTACTGATGAAGTAGCTTTTTTATTCACTTTATCGTGTGTAAAGTGGTATGTTAATGCCATTTTTTAAATAGGGGGTTAGTGTACCTATGTTTGCTAAGTCAACTAAGCCATATGTGGTTTTGTTATCGACTTGACAGCCAAATGTCAACCCATTGTTATTATCGAAATTATCAGTCGCTACACAGTTACGTGGACTTCTGTAGTTTGTCATCCAAACGCCAAGGGCTTTCGGATCGTGTATAAGGGTTTTCTTAGTCGCGGGGTCAGGAATTGTTGCTGCAATTATTAAAAACTGATCACTCCCATCATTTTTATTTGAGCCGTCCTTAGAAGCGATATATACATGCAAAAAAATATCAGTTTTTGAATTTTTCGGATCGCAGATATAATCACCCAGTCCCGTTTTATCAGTTGTAAATAATTGAATTAAAAAAGAGCCATCTGGATGAGTACTGTTATAAGTGGTGATTAATTTATTTGCATCGCCCACGATAATCGGCGATAATGGAGGCAATGTAGGTCCTTGAGCAAAAGAGTAACTTAAATGAAAAATATATATGATCGTTATAATGTACCGTTTCATAATCATGTGTGTTTTAAAAATGAAATTAATAAATGTTTTGAGTGTTTTATAATTTTTGATTGTTATTATAATGTAAAGGTACTCGGCATATGTGCCGGTGGGTACCGTATTTTTCCCGTATTTTCTTAGGTTGTTTTCCCCGCGCAGTGGTTTTGGGGGTGTTTCTCCCACTTTTGGGAGGTGTTTTGTGCGTGCGTTTGGTGCGTATAAGATACGTGTGTGTTGTGCGTGAAAAGGGAGGTGTTCTATTGCTGTAAATAACGCCTGCGGCAAGGGGATAATACTGCCCTAAAAACCGCTATAGTACGGGCTTTGAGCGCTGATAACGTGCGCATTTTTGTGAAAGAAATTCAAACCATTTCTAACACTAAAAACAAACGTTATGAACAGCATTTTTACCCCCGTTTTCGCTGCTAAGATCAGCCGCCACAGCCTGCGCAAGGCTTTTATCCTTTCTGTGATCATCATCTTCCTGCCGGGCTGCATTAATAAGGCCGGCCGGGCAGATAGCGCCCCAAATGCCGTTATTTCCGTGAGCCACCACGCCAACGCGATCGCAATAACCACCGATACGGACAGCAACTACCACACAGAGTCCATAACCGATGCCACCAACGACACCACTCCTACTGCAGGTATTCCCAATATGACCAGCCTGCCCGGCTTATTACCCACAATAGATAACGGCCACCACTTCGACCCTCACTCCAATGAAGAAGGCCACGTGATGAACGTAGCCTTCCCCAGGCTCATGCGTATCGCTATCATGCTCCTGCTTACTGTACTTATTATATAACTGATAACTGTTTACGCGCGGTGATGGTCGGCGCGCCAGGCTTTAATGGCCTTCTTTATATCATCGCTGCTCATGTTCTCGGCAACAGCTTTTCGGGCCAGCTCCACAAACTCTTCATCGGGCGCAAAACGAAGCGCTATTACCTGCGGGCGGGTAAGGCGGTTATCGAGCGGCTTCTGTGTCATGGTATAGTGCCTCAGGCTTTCCTCGGTATGTATGGCACGGTCCTGCACCTTTACCGCAAATTGACGGCTATACCAGAAGAGCATCAACAATAAAAGGGCTACCAGCACAGGCATCACACCTGTATACAGCATACCGGGCATGCAGAACTGCTGTACCAGGTTGATGATGGATAGCACCAGCACCACAATGATGAGGCCGCCTGCTACAAAATGGAATCCCGCTACATAACGGGTATGGCTCGAATAACTTTGCTGCTTCATAAATTGCTTTTTTGTGAAATTACATTTTTATAGCCATACCGTTTTCTTTTAGCCTGCGCTCATTTGCTTATAAACCCCTACCCTAAAGGGAGATGTTACTTCATCTCATTTGCCCGACTAACTCAATATAAAAAATGCCATTAAATATCCCTACGCTCATTTAGCTTTTTGACTTTTGCCTTTTCAGGACTACCTTAGCAATATGCCTGAACAGAAACTTTTTTTGCTGGATGCCTATGCGCTCATCTACCGTGCCTACTACGCGCTCATACGCAGCCCGCGCATTACCAGCAAGGGGAAAAACACCAATGCGCAGTTTGGCTTCACCACCACCCTGCTCGATCTCATCAATAAAGAAAAGCCTACGCACCTTGCTGTGGTTTTTGATACACATGCGGCCACAGAGCGCCACATTGATTTCCCTGCATATAAAGCCAACCGGCAGGAAACACCCGAAGACCTCTCTGCTGCCATACCCGATATTAAGCGCATCATCAAAGGCTTTAACCTTCCCTGCCTTGAGCTGGATGGCTTTGAGGCCGATGACATTATAGGCTCACTGGCACTGGAGGCGGCAGCGCTGGGGTATACCGTATATATGGTTACGCCTGATAAAGACTACGGGCAGATAGTGCGCGACAATATATTTATGTACAAACCTATCTCCGGTGACAAGCCAGATATACTGGGGCCTGAACAGGTGTGCGCAAAGTGGGGCATCAGGCGGGTAGACCAGGTGATAGATATGCTGGGCCTCATGGGCGATGCCGTAGATAACATACCCGGCATACCCGGCATTGGCGAGAAGACAGCCGCAAAGCTGCTGGCCGAGTACGACAATATAGAGAACATGATAGCCAATGCCGATAAAATAAAAGGCGCTGTGGGCGAGAAGGTGCGTAACGGTAAGGACAATGCGATACTCTCTAAAAAACTGGCTACCATCATCACCAATGTACCTGTACCTTTCCATGAAGAGGACTTCAGGGTGAAAGAAAAAAATACAGATGCGCTTACCGAGGTGTTCAACGAGCTGGAGTTTCGCACACTGGCGCGGCGTGTGCTGGGCAGCGTAAGCACCGAGCAGGATATTTGGAATGCAGGTAGCGCGCCACAAGGACCGGTATCTACCGACCTCTTCGGAAATGCACTGCCGCAAAAAAGATCTGCTGCGGTAGTGGTGGAGACAGATATAACCATAACTGTAGAAGAAACAGAAACATTTTCCGGCAACTTCCTCACCATAGACCAGGTGCCGCACGATTACCAATTGGTAAGCACCACCGAAGAGATAGATAGCCTGCTGGAAAAATTAGCGGCACAAAATGAGATATCCTTTGATACAGAGACCACGCATATAGATGCCAACCTTGCCGACCTGGTGGGTATGAGCTTCAGCTATGCACAGGGTACAGGGTACTTTGTAGTGGTGCCTGCGGAGCAGGAAAAAGTAAAAGAGATACTGGAACGTTTCAGGCCGCTGTTTGAGCGCGAAGATATATTGTGGATAGGCCAGAACATCAAGTATGATATGCTGATGCTGAAGTGGCTGGGCTTTGAGCTGAAGGGCAACATCTACGACACTATGCTGGCCAACTATGTGATAGACCCTGATGGCAAGCGCAGCATGGATATGCTGAGCATGAAATACCTCAACTACCAACCGGTATCTATAGAAACACTTATAGGCAAAAAAGGCAAGGCACAATTAACCATGCGCGATGCGCCGATAGAACAGGTGAAAGAATATGCCGCCGAAGATGCTGATGTAACACTGCAACTGAAAAAGGCATTTGACCCCATGCTGCTGAAGAATGGAGTGAAGCGTGTGTTCGACGAGATAGAAGACCCGCTGGTGCCTGTGCTCACCGATATGGAGTACGAAGGCGTGAACCTGGATGTGGACTTCCTCACCAACTATTCTAAAGACCTGGAAAAAGACATCAGGCAGGCCGAGGAAAATATTTATAACCACGCTGGTGTTAAGTTCAATATAGGCTCACCAAAGCAATTGGGCGAAGTCCTCTTCGAGGTGATGAAAGTGGATGCAGGCCAAAAGAAAACAAAGACGGGCCAGTATGCTACCGGCGAAGATATACTGCAAAAGCTACGGCACAAGCACCAGGTAGTAGAAGACATACTGGCCTACCGCGAGCTGACCAAGCTTAAAAGCACTTATGTGGATGCGCTGCCTGGCCTTATCAATCCGCGCACAGGCAGGCTGCACACCAGCTACAACCAGGCGGTGGCCGTTACAGGCAGGCTCAGCAGCAACAACCCCAACCTGCAAAACATACCCATACGCACCGAGCGTGGCCGTGAGATACGCAAAGCATTCATACCCCGCAGCGCAGACCATTGCCTCATATCTGCCGATTACTCGCAGATAGAGCTGCGCATAGTGGCCGCCATCAGCGGCGATGAAGCCATGATCACAGCATTCAAAGAAAACAAAGACATACACACAGCCACTGCCGCAAAGGTGTACAATGTAACCGAAGAAAACGTGACCAAGGATATGCGCCGCGCTGCCAAGGCAGTAAACTTCGGTATCATATACGGGCAGTCGGCTTTCGGGCTGGCCGAGAATATTGGTGTGAGCCGGACAGAAGCCAAGACCATCATCGACAATTACTTTACCCAGTACCCTTCTGTGAAGGAATACATGGACCGCTCTATCAACTTTGCCAAGGAGCATGGCTATGTGGAGACTGTAATGGGCCGCAAGCGCTGGCTGAAAGATATTTATTCGGCCAACTTCACAGTACGCGGCTACGCAGAGCGTAACGCCATCAACATGCCTATACAAGGCACAGCTGCCGATATGATCAAGCTGGCCATGATAGCCGCGCACCGCGAGCTGAAGAAAACCAATATGCGCACCCGCATGATACTACAGGTACATGATGAGCTTGTATTTGATGTGCCACGAGAAGAAACCGAACAGGCTAAGGCATTGATCAAAGAATGTATGGAAAGCGCTATGAAGCTGCCCAATGACGTACCCATTAACGCGGAGACGGGTGTGGGTGACACGTGGTTGCAGGCGCATTAAAAACCCCAAAACCCTCCCGCAGAAATAGCGGGACTTTGTTCGTAGGCTTTCCATGGATAGCTTACTACATAAAGTAAAGCGAGCTTCATTCAAAATGAATTAGTAAATTCGCATAACAAGATGAGCAAATATACTTCAATAGAAATATGCGCGGGTGCAGGTGGGCAGGCCCTAGGGCTTGAGGAGGCGGGATTCGATCACGTAGCACTGGTGGAGATTGAACCAATGGCGTGCAATACGCTTCGATATAACAGGCCGAACTGGAATGTTATACAAAATGATGTGAAAAATTTTTCAGCCTCCGGATATAAGAATGTAGACCTATTTGCGGGTGGCGTTCCTTGCCCACCTTTTTCTGTTGCAGGCAAGCAATTAGGGAATTTAGATGAAAGAGATCTTTTCCCAGAGGCTTTGAGATTAATAAAAGAATGTAACCCCAAAGCGATTTTGCTGGAAAATGTGCGTGGCATTCTCGATCCCAAGTTTAGCGATTACAGATCATCCATTCTTAGTCAGCTAAAAAAAATGGGTTATACCTGTAGCTGGAGGTTGGTGAACTCTTCTGATTTTGGCGTATCTCAATTGCGGCCCCGAGCTCTTTTGGTAGGATTTAAAGAACCCTATTTTGATTATTTCAGATGGCCGGCAAAATCCCTGAAAAAAAAAGTACCCGTAGGAGAACTCTTGTATAAAGAAATGGCAAGTTTAGGCTGGGAAAATGTGGACAATTGGAAGGAGAAAGCCAATAATATTGCACCAACGTTAGTTGGTGGCTCTAAAAAACATGGGGGTGCAGATCTGGGGCCTACAAGGGCGAAAAAAGCATGGGGCGAATTAGGTGTTGATGGCCGTGGACTCGCAGACCTGCCACCTGTAAATGATTTTGACGGAATGCCCCGATTAACATTAAAAATGACAGCCTTAATACAAGGCTTCCCGAAAGACTGGCAATTCAGCGGAAAAAAAACACCGGCATACAGACAAGTTGGCAACGCATTTCCTCCACCAGTTGCGAAGGCAATTGGCAAATCAATTATAAAAGCATTAACTGATGCCGAAAGCAACAAAAAATCTTAAGGGTTCTAAAGCAAAATTGAGAGCCTTTTTTCTTGAAAATGTCGGGAAAATATTAAGCAGCGAAACTCTGCATGAAGTTTCAGGCAACAAAAGCGAGTGGGGCAGGCGTGTTAGAGAATTGCGCAATGAGGAGGGGATGAATATCATCACCCACAATGACAGAAGTGATTTGAAGCCGGGCCAGTATATACTGATTGACCTAAAACCAATCCCTTCATTTGAACGGGGAATATCAAAAGAAACAAGGGCTATAGTATTAGATCGGAATGGCTTTACCTGCCAGATGTGTGGCGCTGCCGCCGGGGAACCAAATCCGTTTGACCAAGGGAGAAAAACGAGATTGCATATCGGGCATATCATTGATAAGTCAATGGGCGGCGGAGATGACCCCGGAAATTTAAGAGCTATTTGTTCTGCTTGTAACGAGGGTGCTTCAAACCTGACTTTAAACAGGCCTGATGCGATAAAGCTGTTAGCCCAGATCCGTCGAGCCCCAGGCAAAGATCAGTTGGACGTTTTAAAATGGCTTATCAAAAAATTCCCTAAGCAAGCAAAAGATGAATTGAGTTAAAAAGATTGGTTAATAATAACGAGAAATGGCCGCGGTCGCGGCCATTTCTCGTTATTATTAGTGTTGCAGATTATTGTTCTATTACAAAATGGAATACACTCTTTTCTGTGCCGGAGCGCAGGTCGAGGATGTACATACCGTTTGGCAGGTTGCTGCCCAGTTGTATGTGTTCGTTGATGCTGCCGTTCTGTGTCCTTGTTTTACCTGTGTATATTACCTGGCCCAGCATATTGGTTACTTCCAGTGTTACTTCCTGGTCTATAGCAGTACCCAGGTTACCTGTTACATTGAAGGTGCCTTTGTTCGGGTTAGGAACCAGCCTTACATCGCTTGCAGCAGATGATACCTGTGCCACACCCACACCCAGCAACCTGATGATCACATACTTAGAGGTAGTGAGGCCGCCGCATGGGCCGCTTGCAGTTACGAGGCAATACACAGAGTCGTTGTTGAAGAACTCATGGTTAGTGAATGAAGCCGAGGTAGCGCCGGGGATGAGGTTACTGTTCACATACCACTGGTAAGTAGGGTTGGTGCCGCCATTGGTTACCGATACATCTATCGAATCTACGTGCCATACACCCACAGTACCGGGGAATGCACGGATAGCTACTATAGGAGTCATCAATGTATCTATGTATACATCAGCAGTGCCAAACATATTGTTTGGGCAATAAGTGATCTGGCTGTTGCCGATAACTGTATAATCACCCAGGGCGGTATATACTCCAAAATCCAGCGGGCCGTTGATACCGTAGAGGGAATCAACAGCGCCAAATCCTGTACGGTACAATGTGTAGTAGATACCCGCATCTGAGCGGTCGAGGCCCACATGCACACCTGTGCCGCCTGCGAGGCAATAGCCGCCGCCACCGGTCACATTATGCACGGTAGGTAATGGTATGATGTTCACATCAATGTTATTGGTCATTGCCCCTGTACATGCTGATGTGCTGCTTGTGCCTATTACCGAATAAGTACCCGCAACAGACTGCAGGCCCAGATCTATAGCCGATCCTGTGCCGGCAACACTCGTTCCAATTGGCAGAGAGCCTCTGAACAATTGATAGTTTATAGTTCCGTCAGAATTATTCAGATAAATATGTACACCCGTGCCTGTAGCACAATAATAACCGCTGTCTGTAGCAAGTACAGTATATGCTGTTGGTAACGGCGTGGTATTTACGAGTGCAGTATTTGCCATTGTATCCGTGCATCCTGTAGAAACATCCGTAGCTACTACCGAATAAGCGCCAATTGTTTTTATTCCAAAGTCGAGCGAACCGCCTGTGCCTGATACAGGTAAGCCTGTTGTAACACCACCATTGTTCAGCTGGTAGAGGATACCTGTAGAAGAGGCATTGAGGCCGATGTGCCGTCCAAGACCGCCTGCACAATAGTTGCCGGCACCCGTTACAGAATCAACTGAAGGCAAAGCATTAACAACAACGGTAGCTGTGCCGGCCATAGGTGTAGGGCATCCTAACCCCGTATCATTAGCAACTACTGTATAAGCGCCTGCTGTGTTTATTAAACCAAAATCAAGAGAAGATCCGGTGCCATTAACAGGAGTACCTGTAGCCACACCACCAACCAAAAGCGTGTAAGCATCGTTTGCAGAAGAGCCGGATAGACGCACATGCACGCCGGGAGCGCCCGCGCAGAAACTACCACCACCTGTAGCTGTGAATACAACAGGGCTCACAATATTTATGTTCACCACAGAGGACATATATGTGCTGCAGGTAGTTGCCGGGTCTGTAGCAAATACCCTGTAGCTGCCGGCGCCTGTATACGTGCCGAAATCAACGGAAGAGCCACCACCTGTTTGCAATGTACCAACTGCTGTTGTACCATCGAACAGTTGGTAGGTAACTCCTGAGCCTGATGAAAGCAGCGTCAGATCAAAGCCTGTGCCGCCCGCACAATAACTGCCACCACCTGTTAACGTCTGATCGGCTGGTAAGGGGCTGATGGCCACAGGCGCGGCAAGGTTCATGTTGCTTACACAGCCGGTAAGCGCATTAGTAGCCACAACTGTGTAGCTGCCAATTGTAGTCCTGAGACCAAAGTCGAGGGCGGCGCCGGTACCTGCAGAAGAGCCTGCAAGGCTGCCGTTGTATAAACTGTAAATGATCCCTGTGTTAGATCCGTCAAGGCCCACATGCACACCTGCTGTGCCTGGGCAGTAGTTGCCGCCACCTGTTACATTAAACACATTGGGCAATGGGTCTATGGCGATATGCGCGCTGCCGGCCATATTTGCTATACAACCGGTGCCACTGAGGGTGGCAACAACTGTATAAGAACCGGAGTCGGTAAGAGCGCCATAATCGAGCGCGCTGCCGGTACCTGCCATTGAGGCACCTGTTATGGGTACACCAGCAAGGAACAATTGGTAGCTAACACCTGCATTAGACCCGTTAAGAATAATATGCTCACCTGTGCCATCAAAGCAATAGTGGCCACCACCTATTACGGTATGGCTTACAGGCACCGGGTTCACACTTATAGTAGCACTGCCTGTCATAAGGGTGGTACATAAAGATGTGGGGTTTGTTGCGAGTATAGTATAGACACCGGGTGTAGTGATAAATCCATAGTCTAATGCGCCGGTCGTACCTGTATGGTAAGTACCCACCGCAGTTGAACCTTTATAGAGCTGGTAATGAATTCCTGTTTCTGAGCCTGATAATGAAATGTCCCTGCCCACATCGCCAAGGCAATAAGCGCCACCGCCAACTACATTAAATGCGCCGGGGGGCGTGTTAATGTTCACAACAGGCGAACCGGTCATATTGCTGGTGCAGCCAGTGGCCGGGTTAGTAGCTACTGCATGGTAAGTGCCTGGTGTTGCCACCACACCGAAATCGAGGCTGGAGCCGCTGCCGGCTACTGTAGCGATCGCTGTAGGAACAGTATTGTACAAAGTATAGTTGATACCTGCGCTGCCATAAGCAAGGCCAATATGCGGAGCAGGGCTGCCTGAGCAATAGTTGCCGCCGCCTGTTGCAGCATATACTACAGGTAATGGCTGAGCGGCCACCGTAACACTGCCGGGCATAGTGGCAATACAGCCATAAACACCATCAGTAGCAACTACTGTATAAGTGCCTGCTGTTGTTTGCGCAGGGTAGGTTAAAGTATCACCGGTACCGGGGCTGGTCAATGATGCACCAACATGTGTAGTGCCACCGAGAACCAACTGGTAATGAGAGCCGCCATCAGAGCCGCCGAGTTTTATTACAGCGCCCGCAGAACCTGCGCAATAGTTGCCGTTGCCACTGGTAGTGTATGGAGTAGGCTGAGGATAAAGATATATTGTAGCATTACCGTTCATGGTAGTGCTGCAACCGGTAACACTGCTGGTGCCTACAACTGTATAAGAACCTGTAGTGGTAAATGTGCCAAAGTTTATTCCGGGGCCTGCACCTGTAATTGGTGTGCCGACCGGTGTGCTGCCGAGAAATAATTGGTAATGTACACCTACATCGGAGCCATCCGTTGAAACAAGAGGGCCGGTGAGGCCGGTGCAATAGCCGCCGCCGCCGGTCACATCATACATCGTAGGGGTGAGGCTTATAGATACCGTCTTGGAGCCGGTCATGTTGGCTGTGCAGCCGGTAAGGCCATTTGTAGCCACAACGGTGTATGTACCCGGTATGGTGAATGAACCAAAATCAATGCTGGTGCTGGAACCTAATACAGCGCTGCCCATGGCTGTAGTGCCCATGAACAGTTGGTAACTAATACCTGCATCCCCAAAGCTGAGACCGATATGCACTCCTGACCCGCCGGGGCAATAGCCGCCGCCGCCGGTCATAGTGTAGGCAGCCGGAAGCTGGTTGACCGGCACTGCCACAGTTGCATAACAACCTGTAGGTAAAGTATAACTGATCGTAGTAGCGCCCACTGATATACCGCTTACCAAGCCGCTGAATGCGCCCACAGTAGCTACTGCTGTATTGTTGCTGCTCCAGCTGCCACCGGTGCTGGCATCAGATAATGATGTACTGCTGCCGATGCAAGTTGTTGCGAGGCCCGTAATACCTGCTGCAGCCGGATTTACTGTTATTGGCGAAGATGTTTTACAACCGCTTCCGCCAATGGTGTATGTAATAGTAGGCGTACTCACAAAATATCCGGATACTACGCCTGATGCTAAATCAACACTGGCCTGTGCTATATTGCTGCTACTCCATGTTCCGCCACCGGTGGCATCCGATAATGTAGTGGTACCACCCACGCATACACCAGCCAAAGTGCCGGAGATGGGCGCCGGCAGGGGGTTTACGGTTACTGTCACTGTTTTTGCACAGCCACCCGTCAGGGTATAAGTAATGTTTGTAGTGCCTGCGCCAACACTGGTAACGAGTCCCGTTCCTGCATTTACTGTTGCTGCCGCAGGGGTGCTGCTGGTAAAGGTACCGCCGGTTACAGTTTCGGTTAAAGCAGTTGTGGCGCCGCCTGCGCACAAGGATAAAGTGCCGGTTATTGGTGCAGGATTTGCATTAATGGTTACCACCGCAGTTGCAGGCGCACATCCTGTGTTGAGTGTATAGCTGATGGTTGAAGTACCTGCAGCTACGCCAAATACAATACCCGATGGCGAAACAGTCGCAACACCTGTATTAGTACTTACCCATGTGCCGGTACCTGTATCACTTAATGTTGTTGTTACCCCGCTGCAAGCTTTCAAGGTACCTGTTATTGTTGCAGGTAATGGATTTATGGTAACAGTAATTGATTGCAGTGCGGATACGCCACCGCAAGGATTTGTTTCAGTATAAGATATTACTGTAGTGCCCAAGCCTACACCTGTAATAAATCCGGATGACGCATTAATAGTTGCAACAGCAGGATTAGTACTTACCCATGTTCCGGCTCCGCCCGCCGCTGCATTTGACAATATTGATGATGAGCCGAGGCAAGCAGGAGGTGTACCTGTGATAGTACCGGGCGTGCTACACAAGACAGTAATAACAACAAACCCGTTACCCGTATTTGTAGATATACTGTTCACCTGCGCCGTGCCGCCGTTGTAAGAGCCGCCGCCACCGCCTGAATAATATGGCCCTGATCCTCCATTATCGCCACCAGCGCCACCGCCGCTATATCCGCCACCGCCGCCACCGCCAACAGCACCACATCTTCCCTGGCTGCCACCGCCGCCACCATATCCACCTGAACCATTAATTCCCGAGCTACCTCCAAAAAGACCACCGGCACCACCACTCAAAGGAGTACCGCCTCCTTGTGCATTGCTACATGCACCTAAACCACCGTTGCCATTTGTCAACCATCCTGCACCGCCACCCGCATAATAAGCAATAGATGGCACAGTACCACCATTGCCTGATGTGCCGGCTCCTCCTGATGATTCTAATCCTGCGTTTGCGGTAGTCGTTATTGAAGCATTAGCCCCAGTGGCAGATGCTAACCCACCACCACCGCCGCCGCCGGCTGCTACCATTGGTAATGCAGTAGAGGCTACATCCCACACAAAACTTCCACCACCACCACCACTTGTATTCGACCCCCCGGTGGGTTGTTGTCCTACCATAATATTTAGTACATGCCCAGGTACAACCGAGAAAGCACCATAAATACTCGCACCTTGTCCACCGGTATTACTACCTGATCCCCCTTGTGCACCAACAGCAAGGATGCCTATACTTGTAACTCCCGTTGGTACAGAATAGGTTGACAAAGATCCGGTATAAGTAAAGGTTGTTTGCCCTGACAAGTTGCATGTAATGCAGATAAGGCTGAATAGGATACTGAAAAAATAGATTTTTTTCATAAACTCAATTTAAAAAATGGTAAAATAAAATTCAAAAACCTCCCGGTTGCACAGGAGATCACAGTGTTAATATCTTAATAAAATACTACTGCAAAATAGCATTTTTTGTTGTAGGAAACAAATTTTATTTTAGTAGTATGCGACCGTATGGAGAATGTATTAGCAGGGCTTTTAGCAAAATTAAAAAGCATAAAAAAAGCGGGTGGAAAATCCACCCGCTCTCTAAGTATAAATTAGTCGTTTTATTGCGCAATAACAAAATGGAAGACCATATTATCGGCACCTGCACGCAGATTGAGGAGGTACATACCGTTTGGCAAATTACCGCCTAATTGTATGTGCTGGTCTATATTGCCACCCTGTGCCGTCACTTTACCGGAGTATACGTTTTGGCCCAGCATATTGGTGATCTCTATAGTTGCTTCCTGGTCAACTGTTGTGCCCAGTGTTCCTTTTACGGTAAATGAACCGTTGTTAGGGTTTGGTACCAGTTTCACATCGCTGCTGTTACCGGATACGGTAGCTACACCTACGTTCTGCAGGGCAATAACGATAGCCTCAGTTGTTGTTAAGCCACCGCAAGGGCCGCTGCCTGTAACCGCGCAAGACACTACATCATTATTAAATAACTCATAACGGGTGAATGTCTGGTTGGTAGCGCCGGGTATCGTATGGCCGTTCACAAACCACTGGTAGGTAGGGTTAGGGCCTCCGCCATTACTGATGAATACCTTCATAGAATCTATGTGCCAAACACCCACTCCTGAGCCCGGATAAGCACGAAGTGTGATCACCGGGGTACCCAGTGTATCCACTACAACGCCCGCAGTGCCAAACATATTGTTAGGACAGGTTGTTACAGCACTGTTGCCGACTACCATGTAGCTGCCGGCAGCAGTCTGCAGGCCGAAGTCTATAGCTGCGCCAGTACCAAACTGGGTACCCATTGAGACACCGCCATTGTAAAGTTGGTAGAATATACCATCCTGCGAGCCATCAAGGCCCACATGCACACCTGTACCGGAAGGGCAGAACGAACCTCCGCCTGTAACTGTGTATACTGTAGGAAGTGGTATGATGTTGAGCAGCGAAGATCCTAGCATATTGTTAGAGCAGGTAGTAGTAGGGTCGTTGGCCACAATGGTGTACGTACCTGCTACATTTTCAAGGCCAAGTGTTATTGCACTACCGGTTCCCACTACAGGAGTACCGACAGGGGTAGTACCCCTCATCAGCTGGTAATCAATACCTGCATCAGAGTTGGCGAGCATGATGTGCAGGCCGGAATCAGCAGCACAATAGTTGCCGAAATTCTCTATAGACACCCTGTATGCTGTTGGTAATGGCCTGGCAGTTATCACCGCACCGTTGGCCATATTGCTAACACAATGTGTAGTTACGTCTGTACCAACGGCAGTATAAGTACCTGTTGATGTAACCAGGCCGAAATCAAGCGATGAGCCAGTGCCTGTTACCGCAGAGCCTACTGCGGTAGTACCGCTGTATAATTGGTAGCTGATGCCAGTGCTTGATGTATTAAGGCCTACATGCACACCCGCACTGCCTGCGCAGAACGCACCTGTGCCTGTTACGGAGTCAGCTGTTGGGAGCGGGTTGATGCCTACTGTAGCGCTACCGGCCATGTTATTTACACAACTGAGCGCTATATCTGTAGCTACCACTGTATAAGGTGTTCCCGCAGTTGTGGTCAAACCAAAATCAAGTGCAGATCCTGTACCGGTAATTGCGCTGCCCACCGGGGTACCGGCATTAAAGAGCTGGTATTGATCGCTGGTAGTAGTACCTGTAAGTATGATATGCACACCGGTATCGCCCGCGCAGAAATTACCGCCACCTGTAACAGTGAAAACAGGAGGTGTTACCGCATTAACAACAGCGCTGCCCGGCATTGGCGAATTACAGCCTGTAGCGCCGTTAGTGGCTGCCAGGGTGTAGGTTCCGGGAGATGTGGTAATACCAAAATCAATACTGATGCCTGAGCCTGTTGAATCAGCTCCTGATACAGCTATTCCGTCTTTATATAACTGGTAAGTGATACCTGACTCTGAGGAAGGCATATAAATATCTATCCCTGTACCGCCTACTGCGCAGAAGCTGCCACCAGGAGCAAGAGAATTGATGAGCGGCAATGGATCTATGTTGATCGGAATAATATTGTCCATTGTGTCCTTACAGCTCGTAAGTACGTTTGTAGCTATCACGGTATAATTGCCTGCAGCTGTTTTCAAGCCATAATCCAGCGCCGCGCCGCTACCTACTAGTGTGCCACCTGTAGGTATGCCATCTTTATACAGTTGGTAACTAACGCCTGTATTAGAATTATCCAGCCCTATATGCTTGCCAGTGCCACCTGCACAATAATCGCCGCCGCCTGTAACATTAAATACATTTGGAAGCGGGTTGATATTAATGCTGGTGCTGCCGGTCATATTAGAAGAGCATAAGCTGGCATTCACACCTACAATTGTGTATGAACCTGCATCGGTCATTAAACCAAAGTCGATAGCAGAACCTGTGCCGGGTGTCAATGTGCCTTCCGGTGTGCCTGAGGTGCCACCATTATATACCTGGTAGCTTACACCTGTTTGCGAGCCGCTAAGTATGATGTGCGCTCCTGTACCGCCTACACAATAGTTGCCGCCGCCTATCACTAAGTAAGCAGCAGGTACAGGGTTAATGTTAATAACAGCGCTTCCGGCCATACTGCTGGTACATGGCGCTGAGCCATTGGTAGCGATCACGGTATAAGTACCGGCTGTTGTGTAGGTGCCTAATGAATCTAAAGCACCTGTACCCGGCACAGCAAGACCTATAGGCGAGCTGCCCCTGAATAATTGATAATTGTATCCTATGTCTGTATGGTCGATGTAAACCGGCTGGCCTGTACCACCTGCACAATAGTTGCCGCCACCCATTACCGTATATACATTCGGGGCAGTGCTTACATTGATCGTTGCAATGCCGGTCATACTATTCACACAGCCTGTAGTTGGGTTAACAGCGACAACAGAATAACTACCCGGTATGGTCTGTAAACCAAAATCAACGCCTGATCCTGAACCGCCTACTGTAACCAGCGGGCCACCAGGGCCGTTCAATGTATAATTGATACCTGAGCTACCAAAGGAAAGGCCCACATGCTGACCTGCGCCACCGGTGCAATAACTGCCGCCACCTGTAACGGTATAAGCGGTAGGCACTGTATAATTAAATACAGTAGTGCTGCCCGGCATATTTAGTGTGCAACCGCTTGAGCCATCTGTTGCAACAACGGTATATGTGCCGGCAAGTAATTCCGGGCCGAAATCCAGGAAACCGGGTGTGCCGGGTACCGGCAGACCGGAAACTACGCCATTATAATATAATTGATAACTTACTGTACCATCCGAGTTGGGCAGTGTAACGTGAGGGCCGGTACCACCGGGGCAGAAACCACCACCACCAGAAACAGGGTATGGGTTAACCGCAGGGAAGGTATAAACGGTAGCTGTGCCACTCATCACTAAGCTACAGCCCGATGATGCATTTAAAGCAGTAACTGTATATGTGCCCGGAGTTGTGAAAGAGCCGAAGCTAAGCGCAGAGCCAGTTCCTGCAAGTGTAGTACTCAACGCAGAACCATTGAACAACTGGTAGCTGATACCTGCATCAGAACCGTCAACACCGATGAGAGAGCCGGCACCTGCAACGCAATAGCCGCCGCCACCGGTGATGGTATGCGGATTAGGTGAAGGATTAACACCTACATGCACGGAGCCGGTCATGTTGCTGCTGCAACCAGTTAATGGGTTGGTGCCTATTACCGTGTAAGTACCCACGCCTGATTCCAGGCCAAAGTCGAGGCTTGAATTAGAACCGGGAACCGGGGAACCTATTCCTGAACCCGCTAATGATAATTGATAATTGATGCCTGAAGCCCCAAATACAAGACCTACATGCACTCCGCCTACGCTGGAGCAATAATTGCCACCGCCATTTACCGCATATGCTGTTGGTAAGGCATTCACCACCATTGGGGCCGTAATGCTGCAACCAGTAGTAAGTGTATAAGTAATAGTAGCTGTTCCTCCTGAAATACCGGTAACAATACCGCTGCCTACACCTATACTAGCTATAGAAGGAGCGCTGGTAAACCATGTGCCGGTGCCGCCATCAGTTAATGTAGTGGTAGACCCTACACACACATTACCACTGCCTGAGATGGAACCGGGTAAGGGATTGACCACAACCGGAATGGAAACAGAACAATGTGTACCACCGCTTAATGTATAGATCATTGTAGGTGAGCCTGCAAAAACGCCTGTCATCAAACCTGAACCGGCATTGATGGTAGCCAGCGCAGGATTGCTGCTGGTCCATGAGCCGCCAGATGTTGCATCTGATAATGTTGTGGTTGCGCCCACACACACTGCTGTGACGCCGGTTATAGGAGACGGCGACGGGTTGATAGTTACCGGTTGGGCCGTATAACAGCCGTTAGTTAGTGTATAAGATATAGTTGTAGTACCCGCAGAAACACCGGTTACAACGCCGCCTACTACCGTAGCCGCTGCCGGGATGCTGCTGGACCATGCGCCTGACGATGTGCCATCGGTAAAAGTACTTGATGCGCCTACACACAATGCACTCACCCCGCTTATTGCTGCCGGGTTGCTGTTTACAGTAATGGTAGTAGTGGCGGGTGCACAGCCTGTAAGCAGGGTATAGCTGATAGTAGTAACGCCGGGAGCTGCGCCTGAAACAAGGCCTGTGCTGCTAACTGTGGCAGCTGCAGGGTTACTGCTGGCCCAGGTGCCGCTGCCTGTTTCGCTTAATGGCAATGTTAAACCGGTACATACAGCGCCGCTGCCCACACCTGTTATAGGCCCGGCACTTGGATTTACATTTATAGTTGCCGTAGCCAGAGCGCTGCAAGGGCTGGCGATATTGTATGTAATAACAGTAGAACCTGCTGAAACACCGGTTACCAAACCTGTAGATGAATTTATAGTAGCAACCGAAGGATTACCGCTAACCCATGTACCGGTAATGCCGGCAGTAGTATTTGCTAATGTTACACTAGCACCAATACACATTGAAGAAGGCGTACCGGTAATTGCACCTGAAGCATTGCAAAGCACCTGTATACTGATATAGCCGTTGCCACTCTGGTAGCCACCTGTATTAGTTACTGCTGATACACCACCTGCCACAGTACCTGTTGCAGGATAAGAAGAACCACCACCTGCGCTACCACCATAAGCGCCACCGGCACCATAGTAACCGGCACCGCCGCCACCGCCCCAAAAACCTGAATAACAGTTGCCGCCACCGCCAAATGTGCCGGGGCTGCCGGGGCCGGTTGTTGCGCCCAGGCCGGGGCCGCTTATTGTACCCGGTGTGCCACAATATCCTGCATTAGTGCCTCCGCAATAGTTGCCTGCCGATCCGGTAGTTCCACCACCATTACCACCTGCTTCCCCGCAATAATAACCACTACCTCCGCCACCTGCTCCTACCACCAAACGGCTATTGAGCGCAGCAGTTGTGCTACCTGCTACTGTACGGATATCACTTGCCGCGCCACCACCAGCTCCACCGCACTGGCCATAGTAGCTGGATCCGAAACCACCATCTTCACCGCCGCCAAAACTGCTGCCTGCCGCGCCGCCTGATCCACATGCGCTTGCGGCCGGCTGCGACCCTACATATAGATAGAGTACCTGCCCGGGGCTTACTGCAATATTGGCCTGTACACGTCCACCTGTGCCGCCTGTACCGTTCGACCAGCTGCCATTACCGCCTTGTGCACCACGCACATCGACACCTATTAATGATACACCTGTACCAACAGTGTATGTGTATGCACCCGGCGTTGAATATACCGTAGGCGCTGATTGCGCAAAGCCTTGCTGAGTGAGCGCTGATAAACAGAGGATGATCAGAGAGAAATAGAGTTTTTTCATGACCGGTAAATTTTAAATTTTATTGAAAAATGTTTTTTGCAGATTTTAACAAACCCCTATAGCATAGTATTCCTAAAATAGGCTATGCAAAATACAATCTTTTTAATAAAAAAAGAATTTTTTTCACATCTTATCCCCGTTTTGTTAGTAAAATCTCCTTTTTTATGCTTTTTCCCTGATTTTGCAGCAGGAAGATCAACTTAATTTTTTATTCATTATATAGTGCGGTATACCCACTTCTGTAAATTCACCCCCATCAATAATGTAGTCCAGCCCCTTATAAAATCCCATAGCCACGCTGCGCGCATGAAGGGTAATACAATTATAGCCTTGCTGCGCACAAAACTGCTCAGCTGCCAGCATCAGCTGCCGGCCTATGCCCTTCCCTTGCCACGCATCGTATACTGCCATTTGTCTGAATTGCATAATGCCGTTACCGGTATCGTGGAGCATCAGGCAACCGATCACTTTGTCCTCTTCTTCGGCAATAAAAATAACATCTGTATGATCTTTACTGAGGTCTTCATTCTTTAAAGACATGCCCAACGGGCGACGCAGCACCTCTTCGCGCAAGTCCCAAACGCCTTGATAGCGCGTATCTTTTGAGGTGATATGTGTAATAGCTATCTGGCTCATTTGTATCAATTGAGTATTACTTCGGTAGTTTTCGTAGGCTTGATCACAAATCGCTTTACCTGCTCTGTTTGCCCTGCTCCTTTTCGGTAGTGTGCTTCGTATTTACCGGGTTGTATCCTTAGATTTTGGCTGCGCGGATCGTTCAAGCTAATTGTATAGAATGCGAAAAAATTATCCCCAACCTTTTGGAATAACGTAACATCATGAGTTAAATCATCATCACTCATTAATTTCACAAAGCCGGGCTGCTGTATCGTGATCACTGTTTCCTGGTCACCATTAATATCCACATTCCTTACATCTTTAGGAAAGGTATTTATTTCTATATGGTAGTTGCCCGGTTCATAATTCAATGATTCACTGCATTTTTGTTCCGGCTTATGTTGATAGGAGCTGTTCCTTTCTGTCACTATTGCAGTAAATTCAGTAACAGGCCGCCCTGGAGCATCCTTATACACAAAGCTCAGGGTAGCAGGCCCAACACTTATTGTTCCGGTGGATGCCATCTGCGCTCCTGCCCCGGGCGATAGAAAAAGGCACAACAATAGCACGGGTGGGAGGGGTAACATTTTTTCGCGCAGGCCACACACTTTCCGGCAGCGTGAGTTTGTTGTGTATGTGAGAGAAATATTGCTCATTACATTAGTTGAGTATCACTTCAGTAGTCTGCGTAGGCTTTACCAAAAATGGTTTCACCTGCTCCGTTACGCTGCTTTGTCCCGGGCCTTTCTGGTAATGCACCTGGTATTCGCCGGGCTGCATCCGCAGGTTATGGCTGCGCGGGTCGTTCAGGTCCAGTGTATAGAAGGCAAGGAATTTATCACCATACCGCTGAAATAAACTCACCACATGCGCCGAGCCATCAGAAACAAAATTCACAAAGCCCGGCTGTTTTATCGTGATCACAAACTCCCCGTCAAAATCAATGTCCTCGTTGCGGATCTCTTTAGGGAAAGTGTTAATTTCTATGTGGTAATTGCCGGGCTCATACTTTAGGGCCTCGCTGCACTTTTGATCCTGCACACGGCCTCGGGCTTTGTTTCGCTCTGTAACTACCGCCGTAAACTCTGTCACCGGTCTGTCGGGCGCATTCTCATATGCAAAACTCAGCGATGTAGTTTCAACAACTACTGTGATGATGTTCTTTTTATTCAATTCTATCTTCACACCGCCTAATTTGAAATGCGACTTTGCAGCCAGTGTAAGGTCGTAAGTGCCTGCCGGGATATTGGTCTGCGGGTCTGGGTTGCCATCAGCATCAACGGTACGGAAGAATTTTTTTACCAACTTTTTTGTTACAGGATCTGTAAGCAGCACCTGTGGTGTGCTGCTGTAGAAAACGCCATTACCATTGGTGAATAATACTTCAACCGATGTTTCTTTTGCGTCTTCTGTCTTCTGTGTATAGTTGCCTGTTTTAGCAGTTGATGGGTCTGGTTTCGGCAGCCAGTCGCTCTTTATAGCCGGTAGTGGCGGCACGCGCTTGGTAGTATACGGATGCTCATCGATCACGTAGATATTGACAAACGTTTTAAGTGGTGCCGTTTTTATTTTAACCATTTTATCAGGCACCCTCGCTACCGGCGTGTCTATGATCATAGCAGGCAGTTTGAGGCCCGATGCTATTTTCTTCATACTGCCGGGTTCGGGTGCGTTTATAGGCAATGGCCGCACATTCGTAGCGGCTATTGTATTTATCTTCTCCGGAGTAGGAGGGGGTGGCGCTTCATAAGTTATTACGGGCGCTCTCAGGTTCGATACGACCTCCTCCATCTTATCGGGGCTGCGCTTGCTATGGCGCAGCAGGCGCACACCAGTCGCTTCCATCGAAGCTATATGCTCGGGCTCCGGAGTTTTCCATGTCTTCATCGCCGGCTTAGGCTGCTCCACAGGTTTTGGCACTTCCACAGGCTTAGGTTTCACGACAACTGCGGTGTCTTTTTTCTCCGGCACATTGATCACGGGTACACTCACCTTCAATACGCTGGGCGCGCTGGCGGCTATGGTCTGCATATGCTTGTACTCATCGGTTGATACTTTAAGTACCGGCCTGAAGGCCTGCACTATAGTGCTCACCGCTCCCGCCATATCGGCCTGCCTCGTCACCTGCAAAAAATCGCCCATGCACGAGTAGGTTGTTTTCAGGGTAGGGTCGTTTTCCAGGCTCACTATGTAGGGCTTGAAGTAAACTTTGTTTTTCAGCAAGGTCTTCATTACATCGCAGATGTCCCCGCCGCAGCTTTCACCACCATCAGTGATCAGTATAATGCTGTATACATTGTGTGCTTCGTCTATGATGTCCTTTGCCGCAGCTTCTTTTAATGCAAAAGCGATAGGGGTAACACCCAACGGGCGTATATCATCCAACCGCAACGACATCTGCGACCTGTTGTCGCGGCTGAAGGCCACTTCATTCTTGGTATCGTAGCAGTCGTTCTCACCTACAGTATGCTGGTGGCCAAATACACGCAGAGAAAATTCTACATTATTGTTTACAGCATACACGCTATCCATCAAGCGCATGATCAGCTCATCGGCTGCTTTATATTTAGGCTTTGTACCCGACCATTCCTGTATCATACTCGATGACTCATCGAGTAATATAAGTATGCGCGACTGCATCAGTTCGCCTTGTATCTGGGCAAAAGAAAATGTGGTATATAAAATACTGAATAGAAGTAACGTTATCCTCTTTAACCGCATGTAGCTCACTATGATATAAAACTATACTGAATGAATGAGATCAGAATTTAAAAAAATACTGAATCTCCCGCAATATACCACCTTTTTCACTTTCACATAAGCCGTAGCCATATCTTTGCACCCACCATTAACATATGAGTAAGCCCCTCTCCATATTCTGGTTTCGCCGCGACCTAAGGCTGCACGACAATGCAGGCCTGTACTATGCACTACGCAGCAGCACGCCGGTATTGCCCATATTCATATTCGATACAGCCATACTTGATGGCCTGGAACAGAAAGCGGATAAGCGGGTACATTTTATTCATGATACGCTTGCTCATTTGCAGGAGCAACTTGTAGCAATGGGAAGTACGCTGCTTGTGCTGCATGGCACAGCCATAGACTGCTTTAAAAAGCTGGCTGAAGAACATCACATCGCAGCGGTATATACCAACCACGATTATGAACCCTATGCCACAAAGCGGGATGATGAGATCCGTAATTTTCTGCATACTAAGGAAATATCCCTGCACACCTTCAAAGACCAGGTGATCTTTGAAAAGGATGAAGTAACTAAAGACAATGGTGAACAATACACAGTATACACCCCATACAGCAGAAAATGGAAAGAAAAGCTCAATAGCTTTTACCTGCAACCATACCCCACTGAAAAGTATTTTGATAACTTTTACAAACATGCCCCTATTGCCATCCCCACATTAAAAGACATAGGCTTCGAACCTGCACCGCCTGATGTAGTATCTGCACAGTTGAACGAAGAAATAGCCCGCCAGTACGACAAAACCCGCGACTTCCCCGCCATTCATGGCACAACCAGGCTTAGCGTGCATCTTCGGTTCGGTACGGTGAGCATACGCAAGTTGGCCAGAGAGGCTTATGCACTTAATACCACGCTGCTCAATGAACTCATATGGCGGGATTTTTACCAAATGATACTATGGCATTACCCGCATGTAGTAGCGCAGTCGTTCAAGAAGCAGTACGACAACATTGTATGGCGCAATAACGAGAAAGAATTTGAGTTATGGTGTGCCGGTAAGACTGGCTACCCCATAGTAGATGCCGGTATGCACGAGCTCAACGAGACCGGCTTTATGCACAACCGTGTGCGTATGATAGTGGCCAGCTTCCTTACCAAGCACCTGCTTATAGACTGGCGATGGGGCGAAGCCTACTTTGCTGAGAAACTACTGGATTATGACCTGGCGGCCAACAATGGTGGCTGGCAATGGGCCGCAGGCTCGGGCTGCGATGCCGCGCCCTACTTCCGCATATTCAATCCCTACCTGCAAACGCAAAAATTCGACCCTGACCTTAAATACATCCGCCGCTGGGCACCGGAGTACGAGCAGCTCACTTATCCCGCTCCCATTGTCATCCACGAGGAAGCCCGCAAGCGGTGTTTGGTAGTGTATAAGGCCGCGCTGGATAAGTGAGCCTATTGGAAAAAAAGAACGATGCACGTGATCTAACATCACACACATCGCCTCAGCTAAGAATATCTGTATGCTTGCTTAATGGTACACTATCTGCATGCCCAGCCGCACGGCTATGTCGCGCTCCAGTTGTGCGCCGCGGCTTTCCTGCCAGTCGGGTAGCAGGTGCACCTCATCGCACTCCAGCATGGTTTTAATATCTGCACGCACGGTGTCGTCCCAGTTACTTTCATTATCGTTCACTGCGCGTGGATTCACTACGTTATAGCCCATGCCGGTGAGCTTGTCCGTGATCACGTTGAATTTCTGTTGTACATGTGCCTTCGGAAGGCCTGTAATTTTTCCGGCTACGTATGCTGTTCTCATAAAAATTAGTTTTTGAATTTTTCTCGCCCTCTACCCATATAAGCAAAAAACCATGCCACACCAGGTGCGTATCTGTTACATTTCTGCCATTATCAGGCAAAGATGGACAGCATCGTTCTCATGATGTTCAGTTTCAGCGGATTGCGCTTTTGCTTTTTCTGTGTGGCCTTTGTGTTGGCCATAAATGTCAGCAGCATCTCGTGCTTGCACTCCTGCCTGGTTTTCAGCTTGCTCATGGTTAGGCGGCTTTTCTGGTTTCTACATAAAATAATTCGTCCTGTACTATATACACCCCAATTTCTGTAAGTATGGGTGCCACATTTTCTTTATACCTGTCGGCCAGCAGCAGGTCTTTTGCGGGTTCTTCCACGGTGCGCACATGCTCCGGCAGCTTTTCCTTCAGCCGGACAAGTACTGTTTCCCAGGTAATGTTGGTAGCAGTTTTCAATTGGGGCTTGCCCAGGCGGTAGCCTGCTATGCCGTATGGTGTGCCTATGCTTCTGCGCCGGGCAAATAAAGCCTCTTTGTGGCCCTGGCAATACGCCTGCACCTGCTCAAAGGCCCTGTTCTTGCCCTGCGCCAGGCACATCAGCTCATCCTCATACTTCTTCATCACCTCGTCCACTTCTGCTTCTATTGCTTTGTTCAGCTCCAGCTCGCGGTGTTCTGCCGCCGCATATTGCTGCATCGCCTCGTTAAACTGGGCTTCGGTTACTTCACTTGGTTCTTTTTTAGCATTCTTAGTTTTCATACACTCTTTTTACCACCGGGTACTGCTCCCGGATATATTCATAATAAATTCTGTGCCTGCATCCTCAGGCTGCCAGCGCGCCCATCTTTTTCAGCAAGTTGTCTACGATCAGTACTGCGTATTTGTCGTGGCTGATATCCATCATGTTCCACAGCTGGTGAAAGGCTATGGCCTCGGTGCCGCTCAATACCAGCAGGTAGGTTTCCTGTTCTTTTCTCAGCATATCGCGCAGCTGGTGCTGCAACTCGTCCAGGTATTCTTTCAGCAGGTACTGATGCTCATTTCGGGGACTGAATTCCTCAAGCATTTCCTCACATACCTCCAGCAGGGCCTCCATCCGCTGCCTGTTGATGTGTATCCTTATGCTGCTTCTTTTCTTAGCCATATGTTTACGGAGTTTAAAGCTTTATTATATTTTTTCAGAAAACGGTCGTCGCCCGTGCAGATCAGCTTATTAGCTCTGCACATGCCACTCATGATGGAGCTGTGGTCCATACCGCCAAAAAAAGTGGCTATCTCGTTCAGTGTTATCTTCGGGAAGTGGGTGCGCAGCAGCAGCGCGCCTATGTAGCGCAGCTCGGCCACATTGCGGGTACGGGTCTTCATCAGGTAGCAACTGGGGGCCATATCCAGCGCCAGGGCTACTATTTGCAGCAGGCGCTCCGGCGTTTTACGCATATGGCTTGCAGGGTACAGCTGTAGCGTCACACCTATACCGGTGTGGGTGTCGGGCCGGTGGTGGATGCGGGCCAGCCTTACAGTGTTCGTGGGTCTTGGGGGTGCGTATATCATGTTTATTGTTTTTATAGTGATAAAATTATTGGGGCTTCTGTTACGGGTATTAGGCGGCCATACGCACGTTGTTGTGCATTTGTATCAGCGTGGTGGCTGCGTGCAGGTCGTTGTTGCATTCTTCTTTTACTGCTGCCACTACATCTTCGTGGTACAGGCCATTGGCGTTGCATACCAGCTCCACATCCCTTGGCCCCGGGCTGTTGAGGGTGATGAAGCGGCGGCCTATGCTCTTGTATATCTCATCATAGCCCACCTTCTTCAGGCGCACGCCATCTATAATGCGGGTACGGAGGGTATCGTCGCCCATCATAATGATGCCTGCCTTGCCCGCCAGGCTGTTGGAGAGCAGCACCAGCAGGTGCAGCACACGGTCCTTTAGTTTGTGCGCATCGTCTATGATCAGCAGCGGCTCTTCTTTTTGTTCTATATTATCGGCAAAGTATTGCATCATTTCAGGCACGCCGCCCTTGTAGCCCATGTTGGCTTCCTTCATCAGCAGCGTCATAAAAGACTTCCTGTTCATCTGCTCATTGCTTTCTATGTAATAAGTGTTGCTGTTCTCCTGTGCGTAGCGCGCAGCCGTAAAAGTTTTGCCCAGTCCCTTGCCTATGGCTATCCCATACGTCATGCCGTAGTGCTGGGCATCGCTGAAGAGTATGCGTAGCAGCAGGTACGAGGTGGTATCGGCAGCCTGCCACTCGCCAGTGAAGAAGCCCACCTGCCGCGCTATATGGTACCACAGCCTGTCGCTCAGCAGTTCCCAGTGGTTATTTCTTACCTGCGATATGGTAGAGGTGCTGATACCCTCCAGGTTTTCTGCGGCACGCGCCTGCGTGTCAAATTTGTTTACAAAGCGCACCAGCGCATCCCGTACTTGTTGTTTTTGCTCGTTCGTCATATATGATCGTTTTTAGGTTACAGATAGTGTATGGGTTAGCACTTTCTTTATTCCTTTATTGTTTTGCTCCTTTTTAGACAAATTTTTTGGCACAAATAAAAAATCATTTACCTTTGACCTGTATTTTGTCCTTTTATGGCACAAAGATATTCCAATTTAATTGACAAATCCAAATTTTGTGGAAAAATAATCTTACATTTGCTTTATGTACTTAGCCGGCAATCTGAAATACCTCAGGAAGAAATCGGGCAAAACGCAGGATGCGCTTAGCTCTGACGTGAAAATAGGGCGCACCACCATCGCCAATTACGAGGCGGGCGTTAGTGAGCCAAGTTTGGAAACCTTATTGGCTTTTGCCAAGTATTTTGGCATTTCGCTGGACGACCTTTTGTCAAAAAATATGGAAGATCTCCTTATTTCCAGGGAAAAGGATCAGATGCTTAAAGCCGCATTTACAGAAAATGTAGGCTATAGCGGCATACCCCGCATCATAACGGTGGACAGCAGCGGCAACGACAACATAGTGTATGTGCCTGTAAAAGCTCGAGCGGGCTACCTGCTGGGCTATGGCGATGCCGAATTCATGGAAACCCTCCCCACCTTTCGCCTGCCGGGCCTGAATAATGCTACTTACCGTATGTTTGAGGTGGATGGCCCATCTATGGCACCAAATGTGCTGCATGGCGACCGCATCATAGGCGAGTGGATAGACCAGCTGGATAAGATCCGCGACAACCGTGTATATGTAGTAGTGCACAAAGGCGGTGTAGCCGTGAAGCGCGTAGTAAACCGCCTCAAAGAGCGCGGCAAGCTATACCTGAAATCAGACACCATAGCCCACCGCCACGAATTCCCTACACTGGAGATTGACCCCGAAGATGTTAGCGAAGTATGGTATGGCCGCATGAAAATAAGCAGCGACTTCAGCGAGCCCGCCGAAGTATACCACCGCCTCGCCGACCTGGAAATGGATGTAATGGAAATGAAACGATCTATGAAAGGGAAGTGATCACTTCCCCTGCGCATCCACCAGGTCATCATACTCCGGGTGGCGCTTCATGTATTCAGTTACAAAGGGGCAATAGACGATCACTTTCAGGCCTTGCTCGCGGGCATAGTCCAGCACATATTTTACCAGCTTAGAGCCTATGCCTGTGCCGCGTGCCGATACCGGCACTACCGTATGCATCAGCACCATACTGCCCTTTAGCCACCTGTACTCAAGTGTGGCAAATTCGCCATCAGGCATAGGCACTTCAAAGCGCGAGTACCTCTTGTTATTAATGATCTCCATAAGCAGTCTCAAAATTAGCAACAATCAGTTAATAAAACGAGGCAATGCTGGGTATTGGATATAGAAACCGCTGTTTTTCATCCTCCATAAAACGTTATGCGCTAATAAATTACATAGCTTCGCACATTAAATAAACAGCCAAATTTCCATTTTATGAAAAAAGTAGCGCTCATCGCAGCCTTCGCGATCACCGGCCTCGCCGCCTGCAAAAAGACAACCAATACTACCAACCTTACCGGTTCGGCACAGCCCGCCTTCCTTGTAAATGGCCTCAGCGATGTGACCTTACAGAACGACCTTACTACGATGACAGAATTGTACCTGACCGTTAGTTATGCCGATTCCGCGCAAAGCAATGTAACATTATCACTCTCCGCATTGCCCGCAGGCATTGCTATAGACACTTCCTGGATCGTATGCGGCATCCCTACGTTTAATACCACCCTTACCATTTATGATACTACAGCTATTGGTGCCACCCCCGGCACCTACCCTATGGTGCTTACCGCAACCAGCGCCAATGGCAGCAAAAAGAACTATAACTTCAACTTAAAAGTAAAGGCTACCCCTCCCTGCACTACAACACTTACCGGCAAATACCTTAATTGCATTTTCAGTTGCTCCGGCTCAGGTACTTATACCGACAGTGTATATGCCGATCCGAATGTTGTTAACAAAGTCTGGTTTACCAATTTTGCCAATTCAGGCCATCTTGTTTACGGCACCTATAGTTGCCGCACAGAACTCATGACGATACCTGCGCAAACATTTGGAAGCGTTACTTATAGCGGATCAGGCAATGCATACAGCCACTTCATGGACATTGAAATAACCGGCGGATCAGGTAGCTGCACTGTTGAAATGGAATAATGGCACCCTCAATTAATGATTACTTATGAAAGAACTTATCCTTGCATTTGTTGCAGCTATTACGCTGCTGTCGTCCTGTACCAAAGTTGATAATAATACTACCGGCAGTCTTGTACAGCCAAAGGCGGCATTTATTGTCAATGGCATCACAGACCTCACTATGGTCAATAATTATACTTATTCGACATCGTTATACCTCACGGTGCAATATGTAGACTCAGCACAGCAGGCTGTTTCTTTGTCTGTTTCCGCTTTGCCGGCAGGTGTATTGATGGATACCACATGGCAAAGTTCAGGCTACCCCAATTTCAGCACTTACCTGATATTGTATGATAGCTCTGCTACAGGAGCCATACCCGGTTCATATCCCGTTACGGTAACAGCTACAACATCCTCAGGGGAGAAAAAATCATACACGTTCAACCTGAAAGTATTACCACACCCCACAAGCTATCTCGGCAAGTATAATAATTGCATACTCTTTTGTGGCAGTGCAAATTATGCCGACAGCGTGTATGCCGATCCTTCGGTGAGCAAAAAGATCTGGTTCAGCAATTTTGCTAATTCAGGCCATACTGTTTATGGTATACTTTCCACAGCAGGCCGAACGATCAACATTCCTATGCAGTCTTTTGGCTCCACATATTACAGCGGCACAGGCACCATCTATTTGCCTCACGAGATTGACGTATCGCTTACTACAGGCTGCTCATTTGACATGAATTAACCATCATAGCAACAGCCATTACTAAAAGAAGGTGCCCCGCAAAGGCACCTTCTTTTTTTTATAAAAAGAAACCCCGGATTGCTCCGGGGTTCTTATATAAACGCCATGTAATTAACACACTCAATATACCGGCGTTTCATAAGGTTTTATCGGTAAAGGTTTTTAATTCTTCCCTGTCGATTCTTCCTGGTGCTTCAGCACCTTTGCTTCTATGTAAAAGATGATCTCCTCAGCTATGTTTTTGGCCTGGTCGCCTACGCGTTCTACCTTACGAATGATAGACAGCACAAACAGTGCATCATTCATCACATTGATGTCTTCGCGTATACACTCGCTCACCCTTGCTATCGCGTTGTTATTGATCTTATCCAGCACTTCATCTTTCTTAAAGATGCTGCGTGCCAGTATGGTATCTTCCCGCTCAAATGCCAACCGGGTATCAGCCAGTATCTTTATCGAGTCGTCAAACATTTTGATCATCTCCGTCTTTGCAAATACGGTCTGGTCAAAATCATTCACGGCTTCTATGATGTACTTGCATATGCCTTCGGCTATATCGCCAATGCGTTCCAGGTTGTTATTGATCTTCAACACAGCCAGCAGGAAACGCAGATCAATAGCCACCGGGCAGTACAGCGCGAAAACGTCTTCGCAGTCCCGGTCCAGCTTCAGCTCAAAAGCATTCACCCGCTTTTCTTTCAGCACCACTTCACGGGCCAGGTCGCGGTCAAAGTTCACCAGCGCGGTGCGTGCCTTTTGCAATTGAGATTCCACCAGGTTCCACATGCTCACCACTTCCACCTTCACCGACTGTATCTCATTCTCTAACTGTGTCATACTTAAAACTATTTTAGAAAATTTTCTTTTAAACTTGAGCTGACATAACAGCTCCACTTTTTTTATCCGCCGTAGCTTCAGCGAAGGAGGATAGGGGTCGGTGGCTTAACTAAACCTACCCGTAATATAATTCTGCGTCCGTATGTCGCTTGGGTTGGTGAACATCTGCTTGGTGTTGTCATATTCCACCAGTTCCCCCATATAAAAGAACGCCGTCTTATCGCTCACCCGTGCTGCCTGTTGCATATTGTGCGTCACAATGATGAGCGTGTAATTTTTCTTCAGCTCATGAAACAGCTCCTCTACTGTAGAAGTAGAAATAGGGTCCAGCGCCGATGTAGGTTCATCAAACAACAGCACCTCAGGCTCCATAGCCACCGCACGCGCTATGCACAGGCGCTGCTGCTGCCCACCTGATAGGAATGAGCCTTTCTTGGTCAGCGAGTCTTTTACTTCTTTCCACAATGCTACACGGGTCAGTGACTCCTCTACTATTTTGTCTTTTTCAGCCTTCGGCAATTTTATGCCGTTTAGTTTATAACCAGCTATTACATTATCGTAGATGCTCAGGTTCGGGAATGGGTTTGGCCTTTGAAACACCATACCTATTTTGAGGCGCACAAATATCGGGTGCATCTCCATCACGTCCTCATTGTTCAGCATGATCTGTCCTTTTGCTGTAGCATTGGGTATCAGCTCGTGCATGCGGTTGATGCCGCGCAGGAAAGTCGTTTTTCCACAGCCCGAAGGGCCCATCACCGCGATCGTAGTATTCCGGGGTATCTCTATGTTCACATTTTTGCAAACATGGTTATCTCCGAAATAGGCATTGTAATTGATCGCTTTTACAATTGTACTTTCCATTTTCTTGTTATCAGCTTGGTGAATATATTCAGTAACAGTACCCATATCAGCAATATGCAGGATGCCCCCCATGCCAGGTCGTGCCAGTCGTTATAAGGGCTGGTCGCATAATTGAAAATGAGCAAGGGCAGCGTCTGCATGGGTTTCAGTATGTTGGTAGATAAATAAGGGTTGCCAAATGCAGTGAACAACAGCGGTGCAGTCTCGCCTGCTATCCTCGCAACAGACAACATCACGCCGGAGAGTATACCACTGATGCCACAAGGGATGATCACTTTAAGTATCACCCTGTGAAATGGCATACCCAGCGCAAAGGCTGCTTCCCGCAATGAATCGGGCAACAGCAATAATGTCTCTTCGGTTGAGCGTACTATGATGGGCAACATCATAATAGCCAGCGCCACACTGCCCGACAAACCGGAGAAACCACCCAATGGCTTTACCAGCCAGAAGTAAGCAACGATACCGATAACTATCGAAGGCACACCCTGTAATATATCTATGCACAACCGGCTCCAGTAAGCCAGCTTGCTTTTTTTGTTTTCGCTCAGGTATATGCCGCACAGTATCCCGAAGGGTATCGCTATCACCGATGCGATCGCTATGATGATCATACTGCCCACCAGCGCGTTGGCTATGCCGCCGCCGCTCTCGCCCACGGGCTTCGGCAGGTTGGTGAGGAAATGCCAGTTGATCTTCGTGATGCCCGCTTTGAGAATGTACACCAGTATAAAAATTAACGGTACCACACATCCGCATGCAAGTGCTGTTATCAGCGCCTGGAAGCCAATGTTTTTACCTATCCTGTATTTATACCCGACCCTGTCTGTGTTCATAGCTCCTAGTTTGTAAATCCTTTGATCAATCTTTTGCCGATCATGTTGATGATCACTGTTACCACGAAAAGTACCAGGCCCAGTTCTATAAGTGCAGAGAGATACACAGGATGGTCTGCTTCTGTAAATTCATTCGCTATCACGCTCGCCATTGTATTGCCGGGCGAGAAGATGCTTTTAGGTATCAGGCTGGTATTACCTATTACCATGGTCACGGCCATTGTTTCACCGAGCGCGCGGCCCAGCGACAACAGCACACCTGCAAACAGGCCAGACCGTGTATAAGGGAACACCACGCTGCGGATCACTTCCCAACGGGTAGCGCCAAGCGAGTAAGCTGCTTCTTTAAGGTTAGATGGCACCATCTGTATCATAGACCTGCCCAGCGATGCCGCATAAGGAATGATCATGATAGCCAGTATCAGCGATGAGGTAAATATGCCCAGGCCTATCGTCTCCACACCTATCTTTGATTCAAAGCTTCTTACTATAGGCACCAGCACCGCCAGCCCCCAGAAGCCATAGATCACAGATGGCACTGCAGCTATCAGCTCCACGGTATTCTTCAGCAGGTTAGAGAACCAGCCTTGCGGATGGTACTCGCCAAGGAAAACACCTACCGCAAATGAAAAAGGAATAGAAATAAAGAGCGCGAGAAAAGACGTAAGCAACGTTCCCAGGATAAAAGGATATGCGCCGAATATATCGCGCACCGGATCCCACACATGGCCCCACACATAGCTTAATCCTGATGCCTTTATAGACAGCATGGATTGTACTACCAGCGTCAGCAATATACCCAGCACCAATACTATGGTAGCCAGGCCCACGATCACCAGTGTGCGCATGAACACATTCTCGGCGCGTATATGCCGGTACGATCGTTTTAGCCTTTTGGTGGTAGTTACTTTGCTCACTGGTGGTGTTATAGAACTAATTACCCGTCCCAAATTCTGTTCGGGACGGGTAATTAGATTATTATCAATAGTAGAAGACATGGTGCATTTTGTTTACTGCAATACCGGCTTGCCGCCAAATGTGATGGTCTTTAACTGTGCATCGCCAACAGTTACTGCGTTAGCAGAAAGCGGTGCATAATTCAGCGGAGCGCAATACTGCTGTCCGTCATGGATCATCCATTGTACCATTTTCAGCATCTTGGTTACTTTGTCCAATGACCGGTTGCCGTAGTTCTGCTCCTTGTACACCAGTATCCACGTGAGGCCGGAGATAGGGTAGCCATCAGCCGCTTCAGTATTGGTAAGTGATACCTTTGCATCTGCCGGTATAGTAATGTTGGCCGCTGCGGTAATGCTCGCAATACTTGGCGTGATGAAGTTGCCTGCCTTGTTCTGTATCTTAGCATAGGACATGTTGTTCTGGATAGCATAAGCCAACTCTATGTAGCCTATAGCTCCGGGTGTCTGCTTGATAGAACCGGCAACACCTTCGTTGCCTTTTCCGCCAAGGCCCACAGGCCAGTTAACTGATGAGCCTTTGCCTACTTTGCTGTCCCATGCAGTGCTTACTTTAGACAGGTAAGTGGTGAAGATGTTAGATGTACCGCTGCCATCAGAGCGATGCGCAACCAGTATATCAGTGGCAGGCAGCTTCACGCCTTTGTTAGCGGCAGCTATCTGCGGGTCATTCCACTTCTTGATCTCGCCGAGGAATATCTTGGCCAGCACATCAGGTGTCAGCTTCAGTGTATCCTTCAGGTCGGGCAGGTTGTAGCTGATCACTACCGCGCCTGCTGTGATCGGTATGTGTACCGCCGGTGCTGATAATGCCGAATCCTGCTTGCCGTTCAGCGGTGCATCAGATGCGCCGAAGTCTACGGTTTTGCTGGTCAGCTGCTGTATGCCGCCACCTGAGCCTATTGACTGGTAGTTCACGCGCAATCCCGTTGTCTTGTTGTATTCAGAGAACATCTTTGAGTACAAAGGATTAGGGAATGTAGCGCCTGCGCCCATGATGGTGTTATCTTCATCAGAGCCTTTGGCAGCCGTACTGTCTGATTTTGAGCCTGTACCCGAGCCGTTACAGCCCGTGAGCATCATACCACCTGTTACGATGATAGCTACTGCGGTAAGCGCTAGTGTTTTTATCGTTTTCATGATCATTTAAGTTTTTATTTTTTAGTATATGCTTATTTACCGTAAGTGTAGAAGAAAGTTATACGGTATACTGCGTCTGTACCCTTTACATTGCTGATGTTTGAGTTCATTGAAGTGTTAAATACAGTACCTGCGCTGTTCTTATCACCTGCCGTTACTCCGCTGTTGTATGTATTCATCCAGATGTTCGGCATGATGTGTACATTCTTTATCGGTGTAAAGTCCAGGCCGAAGGTTACAAACTGCTCCTTGGTAGTAGGCTCGTAGTTTGATGTTGCTGCTGTATAGCTCTTGGTATTTGCATTGTTTACGATGCTGCTCAGGTTGCCTGTCGGGTCGTAGTTGTCGTAGCGTGCGAAGAAACCAAGTGTTTGGTTGCCTGCTTTGTTAGCGAGTATACGGCCACGTACAAAGAATGATTCACCCATAGCCATTGTAGTGCGGTAGTACTGGGCGCCATCTTTACCGGTGATCTTCACATCATTCATCAGTGTGTTCTGGAAGATCTCAGTACCTACAGTGAATTTCTTTGTTGTGTAAGCCAAAAATAATTTGGTCATGTTACGGTCATGATACCATGGGCCTGCCGGGCTGGAAACTCCTGCCTTAGCGCTTGGTGTGTACACACCCCAGTTCAGTCTTTCGTAATCCTGGTACAGGTCTATGATCAGTTTCTTGTTGAAGAACTTAGCATATACATCACCATAGAACCATTTGAAGTTATCAGTTTCAGGTTTTGCGCTGGTACCATTACCTACCATTGCTGTATAGCCAAAGTTGCCTTTCTTATCAAACCAGCCTTGCAGGCTCACACCCATATCGAATGACGGAGTGCGACGGATATCCGTGATGGTCCTTTCGATAGAGCGGTATGCCCATACTTCTTCCGCAGTTTGATCGTTCCTGCCTGTCTTAGCGAAACCAGGAGTATTCTGCTGGCCAATAACAAGGTCAGAATTTTTGAAGATGTTTTTCCAACGGAGGTTAGCCAGCTTTACGTATGGAGCAAACTTACCGTTAGTGGTTACATCACCTGCGCCTTGATTGTCCAGGCCTGCATTGAAGTCATCTTCTGAAGCTAACAGGAACTCAGCTGAAAATTTCTGGCTGATCTCATAGTTATAGCCCAGGTAGATACGACGGAACTGGAACATATTGCTGCTCACAGGCATGCCTGTGTATTGGTTTGAGCCACCACGATATACCGGTGCTGTAGCAGTACCAATGTTATCTGATCCGCCCTTGTAAGCGAAATCACCAAATGCATATCCCCACAGCTGGCCGTGTGGTTTAAATTCTACTGTTGTGTCGGCTGTTTGCGCCTTTGCAGTACCTGCAAGTGTTAATAACAGGGAGCAGGCAACGCCTAATTTGGTAAATGTTCTGTTCATTTGTGTGTTTTTTAATTAAGTGCAAAGGAAATATTCAAACATTACGGCAATGTTACTCCAATATTAATTTAATGTTAAGCCATGAAAATCTTCATAGATTTGCGCTAATAACCTTTGTTTTACAGTATTCTATGCGTAAACATATTTTTACCGATGCTGAATTATTAATGGAGATCACAAAATTTAGTCGTGTTAAATCCATAAAAAAAGACACGGTCATTCTCTCACTTGGCGACAATATTGTCTATTTGCCAATAGTGCAGCAAGGGGTGCTGCGTATTGTAAGGGAAAATGAAGAGGGAAGGGAAATTTTCTTATATCACCTTTACCCCGGCGAGAGTTGCGCATTAGCCATTAACTGCTGCCAGCTACAAAAAAAGAGTTTGATCAAGGCCATTGCTGAAGAGGATACTGAACTGCTCATGATACCTAACAACCTCGTAGAAGGATGGTTCAGGTATCCGCAATGGAGGGCATTCATTAATAATACTTATGGCAAGAAATTCAGCGAACTTATTGATGTAATAGACCTGATCGCTTTCAGCAATATGGACAGGCAGGTACTGCATTACCTGCAAGAGCGGGCAAAGGCCGTTGGCTCAGCATTGCTCAATATAACGCATCATCAAATAGCCGACGAGCTACATACCCACCGCGAAGCTATCAGCAGGCTCCTCCGCACCATGGAACAAAAAGGAATTGTTAAACTCGGAAGAAATTCTATCGAATTGCTTGGTTAGGGGAACATATGTACCCAAACACCACTTCACAATTACCCAATTTTACATCGTAATCAAAACTATTGTTTATGAAAAAGAACATGGGTAATGCAGACCGGGTAATAAGGCTATTGCTGGCTGTGATCATCGCAATCCTATATGCTACAAACGTGATCAATGGCCTTTCAGCCACTATACTATTGGTACTGGCTGTGATATTCATTCTTACCGGCTTCGTAAGTTTCTGCCCCTTGTATCTGCCATTTGGTATCAATACCTGCGGCAAAAAGAAATAGTCCATGTCTTTAATTTCAAAATACCGGCTTGCATTAGCCGGGCTGGTTATCGGGGCAACTGCCGGGTGGTGTTATTGGCATTTCGTAGGTTGTGCATCCGGCAATTGCCCCATTACCGGCAAGCCCGTAAACAGCACTGTGTATGGCGCAGTTGTAGGCGCTCTTGCTTTCAGCATTTTTAAAAAAGAAAACAATAAATAATTAGAAATGGAAAATACAACCACTTTATCTGCGCTCATCAAATCAAATGATACAGTCATCATTGATGTACGCACTCCACAGGAATTCATGGGTGGCCATGTTGCCGGTAGTATCAATATCCCTCTTGATGAATTTCACCTGCATCTTGATGAATTCAAGAAAATGGGCCAGGTAGTATTGTGCTGCGCTTCGGGCGGCCGTAGCGGACAGGCCACCATGTACCTGAAAAAGAATGGGATCATGTGCGCTAATGGCGGATCATGGCTGGACGTAAACTATCATAAAAACAACTAAACATGTTTGAGACAATAAAAAAATTATTAGGCATAGGCCCTAAAGCAGACTTGGCATCCATTATTGCCAACGGTGCAGTGATCATAGACGTCCGCACAACCGGAGAATACGCCGGCGGACATTTAAAAAACTCAGTAAATATTCCGCTCGCCAATCTTGGGAGTCAAATTGCGAAATTGAAAAAGGACAAACCAGTCATTACCTGCTGTGCATCGGGCATGAGGAGTGGTTCAGCCAAGTCGATGTTGCAATCTAATGGCTTCACGGAGGTATACAATGGTGGCAGTTGGATGAACCTTAAAAAATATGAAAGATGAACCAATTGAAGCAAAGGCTATTTACCAATTGGCATTTTACCCGGATCTTTCGCTTGGGTATCGGTATTATGCTGGTAGCTGCAGGCATTCAATCACACGATTGGATGATGGGAGTAGTCAGCCTGTTTTTCCTTTACCAGGCCGTTACTGATACCGGGTGTTGTGGCTCGCAAGGATGCTATACACCACGCCCAAGGAAAAGCATTAGGTCAATAGAAAATCAGAAATAGATCGTTAAGCAATGAAGTACATTATAGTAGGGGCGGTAGCCGGCGGGGCCAGCACCGCAGCAAGGCTGAGAAGATTAGATGAACATGCAGAAATAGTAATTTTCGAACGGGGAGCATATATCTCTTATGCCAATTGTGGATTGCCCTATTATATCGGAGATGTGATTCGGGAAAGAGACAAATTATTTTTGCAAACTGCAGTGTCATTCCACCAACGGTTCAATATAGATGTACGTGTGCAAACCGAAGTAATAGAAATAGATCGTCAGCAAAAAAAAGTTGCCGCCAAAAACCTTATTACAGGTGAAATATATGAAGAGCATTACGATAAACTGGTGTTATCTCCGGGTGCTGAGCCGCTACGCCCGCCATTGCCAGGTATCAATTCAGAGGGCATTTTTACATTGCGCAATGTAGCGGACACTGATAATATCAAAAAATATATTCGTCAACGAAAAGCAGGTAAGGCCGTTATTATCGGAGCTGGTTTCATCGGTCTGGAGATGGCTGAGAACCTGCACAATGCTGGTATGGAGGTCACCATCATTGAGATGGGCAACCAGGTACTCGCACCGGTCGATTTTCCTATTGCGGCGATTGTACAGCAACATATCCGCTCCCAGAAAGTACACCTTCTACTGCAAACAACCGTTTCAGGATTTGAACGCACTGATAATAGCATACAGGTCATTTTAAAAAATGGCACCGCCTTGAATGCGGATATCGTTGTCTTATCAATTGGTGTTCGGCCTGAAACTAAGTTGGCCATAAATGCTGGTCTCAAAATAGGTGATGCCCGAGGCATTACTGTCAACGAATACCTGCAAACATGTGATCCTGATATATACGCGGTTGGCGACGCAATTGAATTCAACAACCCTATTGCGGGCAGGCCCATGATCACATACCTGGCGGGTCCTGCGAATAAACAAGCCAGGATCTGCGCGACTAATATTGTCTTCGGCAACACACAGAGATACAACGGATCAATAAATACCGCCATTGTAAAAATATTTGACATCACCGTCGGTACAACAGGAATGGCTTCAAAGTACCTGCATGCGGCCGATATAAAACATATCGTTTCTACTACTCACAGTGGCTCACATGCTGGTTACTATCCGGGTGCACAGCAAATGACGATCCAGGTCACTTTTTCACCCGGTGACGGCCGACTGTTGGGCGCACAGGTCGTGGGTTACGAAGGTGCAGACAAGCGGCTGGATATTTTAGCTGCTACGATAAAGCACAATGGGACGATCTATGATCTCGCAGAATTCGAACACGCCTACGCCCCTCCTTATTCATCAGCAAAGGACCCGGTGAATATGGCGGGCTTTGTAGCACAGAATATTTTAGACAACCTGTTAAATATATTTTACTGGACCCAGGTTCTAGAGATAAAAGAGGGGGAAACATTGATTGATGTGCGAACAAAAGAGGAATTTTTTGCGGGGCATATCAACAACGCCATTAATATACCGATAGACGAATTGAGACAACGCCTCAATGAATTACCGAATGGCAAATCTATCTTTATATACTGTGAGGCGGGATTGAGAGGATACCTCGCGCAACGCATAATGAAACAAAGTGGTTTCAACCAGGTAAGTAATCTCTCGGGCGGATACAAATTATGGCAGGCTTGTACAACTGAAGCTCTGGGATAGCAGATCAAGATCGGATTCATTTCTTAGGTTTTGTTTAATCAGGTAATTTGGCATTGGGTTTGTCATTTCTTACCTTCATTTCAAACTACGCCAATGCAGCTCAATGAAGATCTCTTCCTCGACAGGTATAATAAGCTCAATGAGCGCCAGCGAGAGGCTGTAGATACCATATATGGGCCGGTAATGGTGATAGCCGGCCCCGGTACCGGTAAAACAGAGGTGCTTTCTATGCGCATAGCAGCCCTGCTGCGCAGTGAAGCCCAGGTGCAGCCACATGAGATCCTATGCCTTACCTATACCGATGAGGCCACCAATGCCATGCGCCGCCGCCTCGTGCAGATCATAGGCCCGGCTGCCCACAAGGTCAATATATATACCTTCCACGCCTTTTGTAATAATGTTATCCAGAACAACAGCGAGAGCTTCAGTATGCGCTCCCTGCAACCCATTACCGACCTGGAGCGCACAGAGCTACTGTACCAAATGATCGAAGAGCTTCCACAAGGCCACCCACTGCGCAAGCTCAGCGGCAATATCTACTTCGACTCCGGCAAGCTGAACCGCCTGTTCGACCTGATGAAGCGCGAATACCTTACCCCCACCTATATAGCCGAAGCTATTGACGACTATGTAGCAGACCTTCCCAATCGCGAAGAGTACATCTATAAACGCAAGTACAAAGAGTTCCAAAAAGGCGATATCAAGCAGGACCAGGTAGATGAAGAAATAAGGAAAATGGAAGGCAGCAAAGCTGCCGCGCTTCTCTTCGATAGCTATGAGCAACTGATGAAAAATTCAGGCCGTTACGATTTTAACGACATGATCATTTGGGTGCTTAAAGCATTCAATGAGAACCCTGCTCTTCTGCAAAGCTACCAGGAGCGTTACCAGTTCATACTCGTTGATGAATTCCAGGATACCAACGGCTCGCAAAATGAATTGCTCACGCTCCTCTCCTCTTATTGGGACGACCCTAATATTTTTGTCGTAGGCGATGACGACCAGAGCATCTACGAATTCCAGGGCGCACGTATCCGCAATATCATAGACTTTTATGAGCGCCACCGTGAGAATATTAAGGTCGTAGTGCTGCCGCACAACTACCGCTCCTCACAGCCCATCATAGATAAGGCGATGGCCACTATTCAAAACAACCAGAAGCGGCTGATCAACCAACTACAGCACCTAGGGCTGGATAAGAACATCATCTCCGCATCCGATCGTTTTAAAACCGCAACCGATGTGGTAGCCCCCGTGGTAAAAGTATACACCAACATTTTGCAGGAAGAAGCAGACGTGGTGTTGCAGATAGAAGAGCTGCGACGCAAAGAAGTGCCCCTTCGGGAAATTGCCGTACTCTACGCCCAGCACCGCCAGGCCGAGAACATCATGGCTATCATGGACCGCAAGGGTATACCCTATAATGTAAAGCGCCCTGTAAATATTCTTGAAGAGCCGCTCATAGAGCAGTTACTCAATGTGCTCCGCTACCTCGATCGCGAGCGTAAAAAAACTTTCGATGGCGAAGACGTGCTGTTCGAGCTGATGCACGCACCCTACTATGGCATTGAGCCTACAGATATTGCGCAGCTCGCACTCTACATGCAGGCGAATCGCAAAGAGAAAGGCCCGCTACGCTGGCGGTTGCTGTTATCCAATCCCCTGCTTATAGAATCCCTCGGCCTCGCATCCGCCAAAGCCATGCACCGCCTCGGCAACAACCTCGACCAGTGGGAGAAGCAGCAGCTATCCCTGCCGCTGCCTTTGCTCATGGAAAAGATAATACACGAGAGCGGCATTGTAGCACACCTCGTGCGCACCACCGATCATGTATGGAATATACAGGTACTCTTTACCTTCTTCGAATTTGTAAAGGATACCTCCGCCCGCAACGCTAAAACAAAACCTGCCGATCTCCTCCTCATGATCACCCGCATGAATGATGAGAAAATATCGCTGCCCATGCAGCGTGTCATTCAGAATGAGAACGGTGTGCATTTCTTTACTACTCACGGAGCTAAAGGAAATGAGTTTGAATACGTATTCCTCATCGGCGTCACAAAAAATTTCTGGGAAGAAAAGAAAGGTGGCGGCAATGAATACAAGCTACCAGATACGATCACACAAACTGAGGACGCCACCGAAAAATCATACAAAACAGAAGTGGCCCGCAGGCTCTTCTATGTAGCGCTTACCCGCGCAAAAAAATATTTACAGGTTTCCTACGCCGTTAATGATAACCTGGGCAAAGCAATTGCGCAGTCCGTTTTCATTGATGAAATATCTACGTTCGAAGAGCGCGAGCTGCACACCGTGCCTACAGGCAATATACTCCAGCATATGGAGTGGGCCATGCAGCCAATACCCGAGGTGCGCATAAAGATCGCTAATGCGGAATGGATAGAGCGGGTGCTACAACAGTTCATTATGAGCTATACAGCCCTTTCTAAATTCCTGCGCTGCCCGCTGGCGTTCTATTACGAGACCATTCTCAAAGTGCCTTACCAGAAGAATGATGCACTTGCTTTCGGTAGCGCGGTACACTATGCACTGGAGCGTATGTTCCTCGATATGAAGCAGGCCAAAGGTGTTTTCCCGGATAAGGAAATTGTCATCAGTGCATTCCGCTCGGCGCTTTATTCCGAGTCTTCCTGCTTCACGCAAATTCAATTTGATCGCAGGCTGGAGCAGGGCGAAGCCCTCATCTCCGATTACTATGATGCCAACAGCAGCCATGCGCATACCGATGTAGAGATAGAGTACAAAGTACCCCGCTACTTCCTCGATGGTGTGCCTGTAACCGGTAAGATAGATAAGATAGAAATAAACGGCGCTGAATGCAAGGTGATAGACTACAAGACCGGCGACCCCGATAAGTCTGCAACTGCAATGACCGCCCAACCCAATGATAAAGAACCACTCGGTGGCGACTACTGGCGGCAAATGGTATTCTACAAGCTCATACTGGAGCATATGGAAGCCAGAACATGGAAGGTTTCCACAGGCATGTTCGATTTTGTACAGAAAAGCAAGACCGGCCAGTACAAGCATATCACGGTTCCTGTATTCCCTGCCGATGAAGAGGTAGTGCGCGGGCAGGTAAAAGACAGCTACAGCCGCATCATGAATCACGAATTCGATCGCGGCTGCGGCAAAGAAACCTGCCACTGGTGCAACTTCGCCAAGCGCTACGAGCTTATAAGGCCTGCTGATGAAGTGGAGATAGATGACTTATAAACTCACAATTATTCTGTTTAACATAGCCCACGGTTTCAACCGTGAGTTTTTAATAAAGGCTAGTCATACAACGGTTTCAACCGTTTTAATTACGTTATGCGATTGCAATGCTATCCCCTATCCCAAACCTCTAATGATTCTCTATCTTCACCTCCTTCACCACACCGGGGAAGTTATTGTCTATATAAAAATTGCCTTCGCTGTTTTTGATTGGCGCGTTGCCTGTTGCCTGCCCTACTGGCTGGTCATTGTTATACACCGTCACCGTGCCATTCCTCATACTCACCAGCAAGTGATTATCCTGTGTCGCGCTTAGTCTAAAGAGTACCTGGCAGGTCCATCCGCTGCCCGTTCCGTACATAAACCTGTATTGCAGTTTATCATCCCCTGCCTGCTGTATCATCAGTCCGCAAAATGGTATTTTGTCAGAGGCATTGGTGAATAGCAGGTTATCTTTTGTAAGCCTTGTTGTATCCATCGCTACTATACACTCTATGTCAAAGTTGGCGCTGAATGATCCTCTCGAAAATGCGGTTACAAACCTGTTGAATTCGCCAAGGTCGTTATAATATACCGTGGCGGCATCGGTTACCAATCTTCTCGGGGCTTTCTTGCCCGTAGGTTTCAATAACAGCAACGTACGGTCCTTGGTTGCTTTTACTACCTCAGTGTATAGCGATAGCTGGTGTATCAGCGAATCTTTCAGGTACCAGGGTGGCAACGGGCGAAGCCCGTCGAAAATTATCGGGTACTTGTCTGTTTTTATATAATTCACTATCGTATCCAGGTCTGTTTTAAAGAAGAATTCTGTGGAGCCTGCTATGTTCATCGGGTTCACATAGCCGCCAAGCGCATAATCATAACTTTCAAAGTTCCTCGATAATATCAGCACCGTGTCTTTCGCGGGTATGTTATTGCTGATGAAGGCCATGCGGTCTTTTACCGGATCTTCTTTCAGCGGGTCTTCGGCACGTGCGTTGTCCATGGCTATTTCATGTATGGTAGGGATATTGTAGATCATGGAAAAAGCGCCATCGGCCAGGAACAGAAAAAGCACCAGGAAGACTACCGCACTTTCATGCACCCATGTGTTCTGCTCCTGTATTTGTGTATACAGCCGGTCGCAGAATACACCGATCATTATTATTGCCGGGTACATCACAGCGTTTACTGTAAGGTCGTAAGACCGTCCTTGGAAGTAAGAGAAAAGCCCAGCACCAAGTATAAACAGGTACACTACTACCGGAAGCTCTTTATTACCTGCCTTGCGCATATGGCGCACGATGTATATACAGGTAGCAAGGTATATCAAGGCGGGTACATTCCAGAAGTGGAACGCGCTCATCGGCAGCATAAAGAAACCCGAGATGTAAAATATACTTTGGTATTGCGCAGCCTGCCCGAAGTTGGGCCAAACACCGGTGTGTATTTTAGTACTTATAAAGAAAAATAAGATCATCGTCACCAATGCGCCGGCCATCCATCCCAGGTACACCATACCTTTTTTGATCGCATCTTTCAGCGGCAGTTCGTGATAAGCCGAGAATAAGAGCGCAACCAACACAGCGCCAAAAACCACCAGCCCAGTATCAATATTCCATAGCACACCTATAGCGGCGCTAAAAGACAAAAGTGGGAGTAATATCTTATTGCGTTTTGCATTGCCTTCATTATACAATGCCAGTAAGTAAAAGGCAAGCGCAGGGAATATCATGCGTAACGGCCAGTACTGGTAATAAGCATGTGTTTCAGTAACAAATGGCAACCGCGTTTGCCAGAACTGCCAGAAGATAAGGCATAAAAAAACGAGTAATGACAAAATATCTCTTTTCACGACTTTGCGGGTACCCAGGTAGAGTAGCAAGAAAGATCCACTATTCAGCACCGCCATTACCGCGCTGAAATTAAATGTACTCATACCTATGATCTTAAATACGGGATATAGTATCCATCCATACAGCCCGTACTGTGCATTAAAATCTACCAGCAGCGCCTTGCCCGCATACACCTGCGTTATGGAGTAGAACACCGGATTGATCTCGCCCAGCATATCCTCCTGCATAAAGGCAATGTTCAGTAGGTCATACAAAAACACATCCAGCACCACCAGACCTACCAGCGCATAGCACACCACCTTAACAATTGTCTTTTTTAAAGACGTTTCTTCTTTCTTATAATAGGCCACAAACAAATACGCCGCCAGCAGGTAAAAAGACAATACGGCCACTAATGCGCCTGAAAATTGCCCACTCAGGTTTTTAGAAAAATAGAATGCGGTCGATTCTGCTTCGGGTACATACAAAAGCTTTTGGCCCATCAGCTTCACTATAAAAACAATGAACGCTAATATGCCCGCCACATTTACCACCAACGCAGGCACGGGGTTCTTCATAAAAAAATCCCTGGCCTTATTTACCGCCATAAAACTGAACAGCGCCAGGAAGGGTGTGGCCAATAAGGATAGCTGGTATTGCAGCCGCTCCACAGGCTCCGGTGCAAACCAATCAACCGGTAAAAATGATAGCGGTGTTACTTTGTCCAATACAGCCTTTATATTCGGATGATAAGAGCTGTAAATAGCAGCATTGATCAGGTAAAGCGCAAGTACCGAAATACCGAGCGACAATACACCTATGGCCAGCTCCGTTCTCAGCATATCCGTTTTCAGGCCCGGTGCGGCAACCGGCTTTACAGGGGCATTTATTATTTCATTGGCCTGCGTGTTTTTTTTCTTCATATTCACTGTATCAGTATCCCGATGGTGTTTAAAGATTAAAATTATATCTTATTTCCTCGCCACAAAAATTTAGAGCGCTATTTTTCCGTGAATATACATGATGTATTTCTATTCTTTCTGCTCGCTTTACCCGTTTAGTAAAGGCAACAAACCGTGGAATTGGCGAAAATATCCAACTCATACTCCGTATGATATAGATTTTTGGAGGTAAAATAGTTGCTATTAACTCTTCAATGAGCAATTTGGAATGCGCAGTGGTGCGGAATAAATATCAGATAATATAGAAAAACACTATTTCTAATTGCATACAGAAAAAACAAAGCTAATTAGCTCACTTTCTATATTTGTTGCATTGCCTATCTCAAAATACAAACAGCGTAAAACATTAATTATCAGCAATATTTTGTTGATTTCAGCAAAAAATAATTACTTTCGTAGTAATGAAGATCAGGTACACAAAAGATAGCAATTACGACTTTGATGCAAGCACTTACATATTAGTAGGTTGCATACTGCTTGTTATTCTGCTTGGGGCTTTAAAGATCGTATTCTTCTGATCACCTTGTAAAGGCAGGATGCCTTAGTTCATTTCTTCTTTCTTGATGTACATCTGCTGCTCTGCACTTAAACCCTGTAACGTTATCACATCAGCATTTTTACCGGCTGGTTGTGCAGGTGTAGGCAAATGATGGTTCATCATCAATGTACTTGCCGATCCACCAAGTGTATCTACTGATCCGCCATGCTCCATATCAGGCTCAGGGGCCAGGTCTGTAGAGTCTACATTCTTTGGCCTCTTTTTATTGATGGCCACAAAACCACCTGCATAAACATTAAGGCCCGATTGGTGACTGGCGAAGAAAGCCAGCATATCATCACTGCCTATATAAAAACCGCTAAAGCGCAAACCCAACCCAGTCTTTACTGTACTGGTCAACACATCATAAGTTACCGGCACACCTATACTAAACAGGCGTGTATCAAACCTTGGTGTTACTGACACCTGGTTGTAATAAGAGTTGCCAAAATTCTGCCTGTTGGCCAGGCTGCCGATAAACATGGCATTCACATAGATCCACTTGTAAGCGTGGTAGTCGGCACCTATACGCAGAGTGGTGGGCATGTACAATTTGGTATCCACATGGTTGGTATCTGCCGTAAACCCATGCGCCACTGCATAGTGCCTGAAGTCGTCAAATGTCTTTACGTTATTACTGAAGTCCTGTCCGCTGATATTACCATTACCGGTTACTTCGGCGTTAGAGTTAGTACTGCTTTTGTAGGTGATGTGGCCTATGTCCATCACCGATGCCGAGAAGCGCAACAGGTAGTTATTTTTAGAATGGTCTTTCCTGTTTGCTTTCGCGCATTCGCTACAGCAGGCAGGCGAGTAATCATAGATCACGCCTATATCTCCGCCAACACCACTGCCATCCTTAGCGCCAAAAAATTGGCTCAATATGTTGTTGCCCGAAACACCATTCAATACTGCGCTCTTGGTGCTCACTACATTGCTCGCGTATTCCACATCAGTGTTGCTTACATACAGCGAGTCGGAACCGCTTTTGTAGTGTGCGTCCAGGTTATTGCCTTTCAGGCCCAGGTAGCCTATACCTCCCAGGTAGCGCAGTGTAGCGCCCACTCTTATTTCATGCTCATCTGTTTGCCATACTACGCCTGCATAAGACAGTCCTGCCTCACTCCATAAGTGGGCTGTGTAGTTGAATTTGTTCGACGTGAGGTCTATGTTACCATTCGGTAAGTAAGTAGGATCGCTAATAGTGCGGTACAACGATTGGTCAAAATTATTGAACTGGTTCATACCCCTGATGCTGGTGCTAAGGGCTATACTGTTCTTGCTGTTGATGCTCACCATAATGCCCGGCAGATGCACTTGCGCATATGGCCCCATCAGGCTGAATTTACTGTTGCCGTTATAATTGATCAGGTTATTGGTATTGCCGTTGTTTATCGCTTTGAAAAGGCTGTTTACAGAGCCTATGGTACCCAGGTTATTATCCACGCCTGCAGTAAGGCCCACTATATCTATCGCAAATCTCTCCCTGCTGTCGGCTATGGCGGCGGGGTTCATGTACAGTGCATTAAGGCCGCTCCAGTTACCTGTAGATACACCCAGGTTATACTGCCCGTTTACGGCAGATGAAAGAAGTACTCCGGCAAATAATAAGTATAAGTTTTTCCGCATCAAAACGCATTTATTGCTCCTGCAACACAATACAGCAAGCCACATAAGCCACTAAATTAATATTATAACCCGAAAAACCTTAAATATAGCAGATATTATATTTCGTCTCCCTTCTTAGTCGCTTTTTTGAAGATAGGCACGCAGCCGCCAAAGTAAGCGCCAAACCCGTGCTGGTTACTGCTGAACAATGCCAGCATATCATCACTGCCAAAGAAAAAGCCGCCTATGCGAAAGCCCAGTCCCATTTTCATATCGCCGGCCAGGGAGCTGTAGGTAATGGGCAGGGCCACACTCAGCAGTTTTATATCATACCGTGGGGTCAGCGTTACCTGGTCGTAATACGAGTTGCCGAAATTCTGCCTGTTGGCCAGGTTGGCAATATAGGTGAGGTTGGCAAAAAAGTGGCCGTGTATCTGGTAGTCGGCGCTCAGCACCATAGCTGTAGGCAGGTACACCTTGGTTTTCTTTGAGCCGGTGTCTGCGGTAAACCCCTTCGACACCACATAATTTCGGAAGTCATTATAATCCTTGATGTGGTCCGATAGGCCCTGCCCGGTCAGGTAGCCGTTGCCGGTCACATCTACCGCAAAGCTGTTTTGTGCCTTATACGTTACATGCCCTATATCCGTTACCGCCACCGATGCACGCAGTTTGTGCGCATTCGCATCTTTGTCCCCGCCATCTATCTTGTAAGTATAGGTAGCGCCAATATCCATCCCGAAACCACTGCCCGCATTTCCTCCAAAGAAGGAACTCAGCACATTTGATGAATTGAGGCCATTACTGAATGCATTATCCGCGCTGATCACATTGCTCGCAAATTCCAGGTCGGAGTGAGATGCGTAAAAAGAGTCGCTGTTGGCTGTATAGCTCACATTCAGGTTATTGCCTTTCAGGCCCAGGTAGTCTATACCGCCTATATAGCGCAGCGTCACACCGGCTTTTATTTGGTTATTATCATCTTCCCATGGCACCAGCGCATAGCTTAGCCCTACCTCGCTCCATATATTGGCCGTCCAGTTGAATTTGCTTGTCTGGAAGTTGTACGTACCATTTTGGTGGTCGGGGCTGGAAACAGTCTGGTATAGCGACTGGTCAAAATTATTGAACTGGTTCATCACGCGTACCCTCGTAGTCAGCGCAAAGCTCATCTGGTGATCATCATTAAGGCCTATCAGCACACCGGGGCCACGTATCTCTGCTGCAGGTATCAGCATATTAAAGGTCTTGCTGCCCGAGTTGGTGAAGGAATTGGTACTCGTACTGCCCAGGTCGCTCAGCTTCGCAAATGTACCCAGGCTGTTATCCGCACTCACGCTCACCGATATAATGTTCACCGACACCTTTTCCTTGCAGCCCGCTATGTTCGCAGGGTTCAGGTACAAGCTGTTGATGGTGTTGTAATCGCTGGTGGCTACGCCAAAATAGCGCTGCGCATCAGCAGTGGCCACACATCCCATCAATACTAACAGGCACATACTTTTTATACGCATAACGAGCTATTTGTATGCAATTTACAAATTGTACTAATCAATAGTATTGTTCTTATATTATTTCAGCGCCCGCTTATATAACTGTATCACATTCTCCAGCCCGTAATAAAGCGCGTCTGATACCAGTGCATGCCCTATAGACACCTCCAGCAGGCCGGGTATCTGTTGGCTGAAGTAGCCAAGGTTGTCCCTGTCCAGGTCGTGCCCGGCATTTATGCCCAGTTTATGTTGGTTAGCCGTGTTGGCGGCAGCTATATATGCGGCTATCGCCTGTTCTTTGTTTTTATGAAAATTCCGGGCGTAGTCTTCAGTATATAATTCCACTCTGTCTGTACCGGTTTCAGCAGCTGCAACCACCAGCGCTTCCACCGGGTCCACAAATATAGATACCCGTATACCAGATTTTTTGAACACACCTATTATCTGCCGCAGGTAGTCCCGCTCCTTTATGGTATCCAAGCCGTGGTTGCTCGTCAGTTGCCCCGGCGCATCAGGCACAAGTGTTACCTGCGTTGGCTTTACATCCAGCACCAGCTGCACAAACTTATCCTCCAGCGGGTTGCCCTCTATATTGAACTCCGTGGTCACCACCTTTTTCAGGTCATACACATCCTGGTAGCGTATGTGCCGCTCATCCGGCCGCGGATGCACCGTTATGCCATCCGCACCAAAATGCTGGCAGTCTATGGCCACCTTTACCACATTGGGGTTGTCCCCACCGCGGCTGTTCCGCAAAGTGGCTATCTTATTTATATTTACCGAAAGCTTCGCGCCCATAATTTCATTTGTCCAAAATTACCACCAATCTCTTACTTTGCATAAAACCGCAGGTTTTAAAATTTTAAAATGACCTTACTTAAATATCTGACATCCTTATTTACAAAACGAGCGAGGCTCCTTTCATCCGCCGTAGCTGAAAGCGAAGGAGGACCGGCCCGATTGTGGTTTTCGGGGTTTTTGTTCCTCCTCCTCGCCTCCTGCCATACCCCTACCGATACCTCCAAAACCATCTTCCACCTCAATATCTCCAGCGGCTACCTCGAATCCATGGATCCCGCCTATGCCAAGGACCTGAACATGATGTGGATAGACCATATGCTCTACAACACACTCGTAGAAACTGACGAACACCTGCACACAGTACCCTCTCTCGCCAAAAGCTGGGACGTAACACCCGATGGCCTCACCTATACCTTTCACCTGCGCAGCGATGTGTACTTTCATGATGACCTCGCCTTTCCGCAAGGCAAGGGCCGCAAGATGATAGCAAGTGATGTTGTCTACAGTTTTGCCCGCATCATCAACCCCAGGATCGCCTCCACCGGTGCATGGATATTCAATGGCCATGTTGCTGCCACACAACCCTTCGTGGCCACCGACGATACCTCCGTGCAGGTGCGCCTGCGCTCCCCCTTCCGCCCGCTGCCGCAGATACTCAGTATGCCATACTGCAACATCATACCGCACGAAGTGGCAGAGCACTGGGGCAAAGACTTCCGTAGCCACCCTTGTGGCACCGGGCCCTTTCAGTTTACCTATTGGGACGAAGACAATGCCCTTGGCCTGCGCCGCAACCCCCACTACTGGCAACATGACAGCTCCGGCCACTCATTGCCCTACCTCGATGCAGTACAGGTATCTTTTATAGACAGCAAGGCCACCGAGTTCCAGCTGCTCCTGCAAGGCAAGGTGGACTTTATAAGCGGCGTGCTTGGTGCATCCAAAGACCTGATACTTGCCAAGGATGGTACGCTCAAAAAAGAATACCTAGGCAAATTCCACATGGAGCAAGGCACTTACCTGAACACAGAATACATCGGCTTCCTCACCGATACCACCAACCCTATAATGAAGGGCGAGCCTACCGCCGATCCCCTCATTCGCCGCGCCATCAACTACGCCATCGACCGCCGCAAGATCGTTACCTACTTTAAGAATGGTATGGGCATACCCGCCACCCAAGGCTTCATACCCGCAGGCATGCCGGGCTACGACAGCGCTGCTACGTATGGCTATTCCTACGATCCCGCTAAAGCCCTGCAACTACTGGCGCAGGCTGGCCACCCCGCCGGCAAGGGGCTAAAGCCTATAACCATACAGGTACCCAATAACTACGAAGACATTGCGAATTTCATAGCCGGCGAATTACAGGAAGTAGGCATCACACTCAAATTAGAATTGATACAGCCCAATGTATTGAAGCAACAGATGAGCGCATCAAAAGCACTGTGCTTCCGCGCCCAGTGGCTCGCCGATTATCCCGATGCCGAGACCTACCTCGTCTTCTTCAACAGCCACTTCCCGGCACCACCCAACTACACCCGCTTCAGCAACGCCACCTTCGACCAGTGGTACGATCAAAGTCTCAACATGCCCGATACCGCACGCTGGCAACTCTACCGCCGCATGGACAGCCTCGCCATGAGCCAGGCCCCAATCATACCCCTCTACTACGAAAAACTCATCCACTTCACCCAAAACAACATCACCGGATTACGAAGCAACCCGATGAATTTAATAGATCTTAAAGAGGTGAGGAAAATTTAACCCCAAACCCCTAAAGGGGCTTCTCTTATATACCTTCAATTAATCGTGTCGCGCCGGGTTTGAAGCATAGCCATGTGTATAGCCACCCCTGCCTGCGCAATCCCAGCGGTTTACAACCGCCACCTCTTACGGAAAGCTGATCCCCATATACTTATTGGCATCCACAGCGGGCAGGGTAGCGCCATAGTGCGCATTGATGGCGGCAATGATGTTGTTGGCGATAAGGGCATAGCCGCGCTGCGTAGGGTGTCGGCCATCCAGCGATATAGCGCCACCTGTTATGTACTGTGTATTGTACTTTATCCCATTGTATTCTATACCGGTATACAGCGTGGCCATGTACTTGTCCATATCCGCATAGGCCAGGTTGTAGCGTTGCGCCTCATGTTGTATAAATGCGTTGTAGGTAGTTACTGCATTCCGTATGTTCAGCAACTCATCATTGGTCAGCACAAACCTTGCGGGTATGGCCGTGTAGCTGCCCCAGCCTGCGCACAACATACTGTCGCGCGGTATGGTCTGCAGCAACAGCTCGCCGGGCAGGGCCTGCCTTGTGGTGGTGTCATGGGCCTGCACCATAAAGTAGTTACTACCCGTATGAAATTTGTAGACTGATCCATACAATGCAGTTAGCGAGTCGGCCTGCGACTGGCGGCTGATCAGCAGCCCATTGGCAGGTATGGTGGTGAAAAAAGGAATGTCTGCAACATCAGGTATGTTCAGCAGCGCACCACCTGCGCCACTGCCGAGCGCGGCATTCAGCGCCCGGTCATACAAAGTGTCGAATACACCGAAGGGGGTAATATCGGCAAGGTTATAAAAATTGCCCGACAGTGGCACTGCCGTTCCGTTGCCATTGCGCTGCCCGCCCCCGAACGCGTAGCCATACACATCATTAAAGCCCAGCCACATAGTGATGAAGGTAGGGTGCATATTAGCCACACGGTATTGCAGCTCATCAAGCGGCGTGGTGGTTATATCATGATAAAAGCGGCGGGAAAACGGGCCGCCTATAAAAGAGGCATCACTGTAGTTGGCCACGGCATAGTCGGCCACACGTATGCCCGGCACCCCAATGTTATTGATCTGTGGTGATGTCCCTGTAAATACCGCATCAGCCGGGTTTGCTGTAAAGCCGGGGTAAGCCACCGCCTCAAAAAAAGAGTCTTGCGGATCGCAATTTGCATAACCCATTGCCAGCACACTTTTTGGCCCGGGATACCCATCATCGCCGCTCAGCAACGGCTGTACGAACTGTCCCTGCGCCGCGCCCCTGCCGGACACCTTAGCGAATTGCTCAAAGAGCCGCTGCGGGTAGCTGTTCAATTGCCCCGACCGGGTGAGACTGTTATCAGATGCACCAGCCGTCAATGAATTGCCGATAGCAAGATAACAGGTAAAATCAGCCATGCCTGCCGATACCGCAGTGGTGACCTTAGCCATCGGCCTGCAGGCCGCCAGCAACATACAAATACCCGCTGCTACCGCACGGATGATCCTCGTATTGCTGCTACAGTTAATGGCCAATGGTGTTTTGTTTTAGTAACGCATTTGCGTAGCATTTTAGTATGCACCATAGCCCGGCGCTATTCAATAACGGTCTATCTCCTACTAAAGAGATCAGCGGGCTATGAGCCCGCTGATCTCCTATATGCTCTTTGTACTTTTTACATTTTCACAAACTTCTTCACCACACTGCCATTATTGCCTTTCAGGGTCACATAATACATACCTGCGGGCAGGGATTTTACGTCTACAGTTGTTTGGGTATGCGAGAGATCGCTTTGCAGCAATACCTGGCCTATGTTATTACTAATGGTGTAGGTAGTGTATTCCGTGTTATCTGCCTGTATGGTTAGCACCTCTGTAGCAGGATTGGGGTAGATGCCTGTTTTAATCGTCTGCTGCACCTGTGTCACAGATACACCGCTGGTAGTACATCCTACGGTATTATCAGCTTCATTGGTCATCACCACGGCATTGCCATCAAAGTATATACCGGCACGGTTAGCTACTATGTTACCGCTTACCAGGCTGTTGGTTTTTATTTTGTAGAACATAACTCCCGTACATGCCCTGCTGTGATTGCTGTCCAGCAGGTTGATGCCCGGGAAGCTGAACTTAACGATATGCTGGCCACCGCTGCCTTTTATTTTTGTCAGGTTCATATTGGCCGAGGCTGCTTCCACTACTAAGGTAGACCAATCGAGGTCGTTAGACAGTGTGTCCATGATGAAAATATTGAACGCGGTATCATTGCCCGTATTCTCAAAGCCTATGGCATACTCCAGTTCTGTAACGCCTGCGGGTATGCAATGGCCCGGTGAAACAGTCATAAAGTTAGGGTCGAAACTCGCTGTGATCGTATCCTCGTCCGTTTGGTCATTGTTGCTCATATCCAGGTCACCGCTGGTAGTAGGGGTAATGTTGTAATAAGAGTTGGCAGTGTCGCCGGGTGTATAGTAGGATGATGCTGTTTCACTACCTATGGCTGTTATGTAAGTAAGCATAGGGTCGGCAGAAGTGAGGCTGGCAAAATCCCAGCTCATAAAGTTAACGGAAGAAGTCGTTGGCGCTGTATTTCCATAACTGTAAGCATATTTGGGGCTGAATTCTACATTGAGTGTGCCCGGCTCAGGTGTGCAGTAGAGGTTGCCGGTTAATACGAACGCCCCGCAGGCATGGCGGCCGGCCCTCGATGTGGCATGCACAAAGAGATCAAACCCTGTGGTGGAAGAGCAGTTAAAACCGAAATAATTAGTGCCAATGGAAGAAGATGTAAGCTGCAGGGTATCATAGAGCAAACCTGCGGAAGGGCAGCTCATGGATAGGCCTGATGGCACATTAAATATCCTTACCGTATAAATATCACCGGGGTTGCCATAGGCTTTATAGGATATGCCTCCGGGGCTCACCAACGTATCTACAGCCGCACCGTTAGAGTCTATCTCTGCATATATGGGCAAGTTGATGTTGTTGTCTGTGCCGGGTTCATAGATACAGTCATTGTTGTTGTCAAGATAGTAGGAAGCTGTAATGATGTTGCACAGCCTGAATTCGTAAGAATAAGAAACAGAGTCAACCGCGCTGCCGCTTTCCATCAGCACATGCTTTACTGTATAAGTACCGTTGGATGTATAGTTATGGGTTTCTACCACATAGCCGCCTGTACCTATCGCGCTGGCCGATACTGCTGAGGTACTGGTAGCGCCATCGCCGTAAGAGGTCACTATGCTGGTGCCGGGGGTGTAATGCCTTGTATTGATGTAAAAATCTCCGCCCATGCAATTCACGGTTACGCCCACTGTCAGGCTGTCGGAAGTATGGTCATATACGTGTATGCCCGTTTTGCGTATCCTGTCATTGCCTGCATCCGCAATATATAAATACTGGCCGGTAAGGTCCAGTGCCGGAAAAGTTGCGGCATTGAGCAGGGCTGCATTTGCGGGGCCGCCGTCGCCGCTAAAGCCACCTGTGCCATTACCACAAATGGTGCTGATAGTGCCTGCACCGTTAATCTCGCGCAGCACGTTATTGAACCGGTCGCAAAAATAAAGATTGCCTGACGGATCTATGGCTATACCTTCGGGATGGTCTAATGCTGCCGCTGTAGCCGGGCCGCGATCTCCGGCATAACCGCCTGTGCCATTGCCCGCTATAGTGGTGATGATGCCGGATGCATCAATTTTGCGGATGCGGTTATTCATTTGGTCAGAGAAATAGATATTATTATAGGCATCTACTATGATGCCGCCCCATGCCTGGTTCACCTGTGCTGCTGTGGCAGGGCCGCCATCGCCGCTGAAACCTGCCACACCTGTACCCGCCACAGTGCTGATGATGCCTGATGAATTGATCTTTCTTACCGTATTGCTCAGGTCCACGAAATATACATTGCCTGCTCCATCAGCAAATACGCCGCCGGGCTGGTGTATGCGCGCATTGGTGGCCAGGCCGCCATCGCCGGTATAGCCGCTCGTTCCGTTGCCTGCAATCGTATTAATAATACCGGAGGTATTGATCATTCGGATGCGGTGATTATTCTGATCCGCAATGTAAATATTGCCTGCGGGGTCCAAAGCGATCCCATCAGGGTTACCCAGCTCAGCCGACACTGCCGGCCCGCCATCACCGCTGAAGCCCATTGTGCCGTTACCCGCTATCGTTGTAATAATACCTGTGCTGTTATCAACCTTGCGTATGCGGTTATTGGCAGCATCGCATATATATTGGTTGCCGGCTCCGTCTATGGCCACGCGGGTTGCCTGGTTCAGTTCCGCGGCTGTGGCAGGGCCGCCATCTCCGGTAAAGCC
>Ga0316218_1000179_pt1 | contig 95009 bp, 162 predicted proteins | sample TBH18003metaG_FD_203634 | JGI IMG/M metagenome (GOLD analysis project Ga0316218, IMG submission 203634) | Freshwater microbial communities from Trout Bog Lake, Wisconsin, USA - TBH18003 | ecosystem: Environmental > Aquatic > Freshwater > Lake > Hypolimnion/Profundal zone | place: USA: Wisconsin... | reverse complement strand
TTGAAACGTGATATTGCATTGAAGAAAATGAAAAAGGTGAAAAATGAAAAAAGAAATTAATCCACAATTCAATCATATAGATCCAAATCAATTTGATATTATACATACTATTAGAACTGGCGGATTTATGGTTCAGCTACCAGAAAATGTGGAAGAGAAAATACCCACTATTCCATATAAATATAATGAAGGTCAAACTCTAAAAGAGATATCTGATTATATTGATGGAACATATGGCGAGCATTATTCCCATAATAATTATCAAGCTACAGAATTTATTATCGATGGAGGTCACGGAACTGGATTTTGTGTCGGTAATATTTTAAAATATGCCCAAAGATATGGGCATAAAGGTACTCCTGCCGAATGGAGAAAAGACATGATGAAAGTTATTCATTATGCAATAATTCAATTACATGTACACGATTTAGAATATAATAAGGAAAAATAATTTATGGAAATATCCATCGATATTAATGATTTAAGAAAACGTTCTCTCCTAATTGCTGTCCCCATGTATGGTGGTATGGCCCATGGATCTTATACCAAATCTTCTAATGATTTGGTTGCATTAGCGGCACATTATGGAGTGAATATTAGGTATTATTATTTGTTTAATGAATCCTTGATCACTAGAGCCAGAGCATATTGTGCAGATGAGTTTCTACGCTCAGATTGTACTCATATGATGTTTATCGATTCTGATATTGGATTTGACGCTAACGATGTCATTGGTATGCTTGCATTAATGAGTGATGAGAGTGAATATGATGTTTTATGCGCCCCATATCCGAAGAAATGCATTAGTTGGGAAAAAATTAAAGCTGCATGTGATTTAGGAGTTGCAGACCAAGATCCAAATGTGCTAGAAAAATTTGTCGGAGATTATGTCTTCAATCCAGCTGGCGGTAAAAGTCAGATCAGATTAGACCAACCAGAAGAAGTTTTGGAATCTGGTACAGGGTTTATGATGATTCGTCGTTCATCATTGGAAAAATATGTCACAGCATATCCAGAGCTTAATTATAAGCCTGACCATGTTAGAACAGCAGCATTCGATGGGACAAGAGAAATTTCTATGGCATTTGATGCTGTTATAGATAACAAGCATTCAAATATCACTCGGGAAATTCGTAAGTTTTTCGAAGATAATCCTTCTGCCACGCCTGAAGAGGTTGTATCTTTTATAGATGATACAAAGAAATCTGCTTTTGGATTTGAATATTCTAATCGGTATCTATCAGAAGATTACATGTTTTGTCAATGGGCACGTAGAGCTGGATTGAAAGTTTGGCTGTGCCCATGGATTAAACTTACCCATACAGGAAGTTATACTTTTGGTGGTTCTCTTGCTGACATTGCTTCAATTGGAGTTTCTGCTACAGCAGATCCGTCTAAACTAGGAAAGAAGGCTTGACAATAGCCGTTTAATTCTATACAATATATTGAAATTATGATTTTGGAGTGTTAATATGAAATTAGGTGAAAATACAATTGCAGTGCTGAAGAATTATTCGAGGATGAACCAAGGACTTAAAGTTGAGCCGGGTAATATAATCTCTAGTATGACAGCGGCTAAAACTGTGGTTTCTAAATCAAAAGTAGATACAGAATTCGAAAAGGGGTTCTGTATCTACAATCTCCATGGATTTTTAGGTGTTTTGTCATTATTTAATGACCCAGACATTGAAATTATGGATGATGCAATGCATATTATCGATGGTAACAAAAATGTTGTTTATCGATTTGCCAGTGAAAGTATGATAGTTTTTCCTTCAGAGGAACAATTTACTATTTTAGATTCTTATGATGATGTCATAGTCGAATTTGATCTAACCCAAGAAGATATTTCTACTATTATCAAAGCCGCTCATGTTCTATCCTTACCAAATGTCGTATTTGCTGGGGAATTTGGAGATGTTTTTGTTAGATCTACTGGTGTCAAAGATCCGGGATCAAATAATTTTAATATCCATATTGGTAAAACTGATAAAACATTTTTGAGTGTAATAGACAAGAATTATCTTGTTCTTTTGACACCTGATGACTACAGAGTGTCGATTCTTGGTAGAACAGATGGCAAAGGTAATAGAGTGCTGGCAAAATTTACTAGTGCTAATCAAACCAATTGGATTGCGACAGAATCAATTAAATCTTAATTTGAAAGTTTTATTATGACTGAATTTATTTGGGTAGAAAAATATCGCCCATCTACAGTGGAAGATTGTATTCTTCCTGACTCACTAAAAAATATGTTCAAAGAATTTGTTAAACAAGGTGAAGTGATAACTTTGCTTTTAGCTGGCCCTCCCGGATGTGGTAAAACCACCATAGCTAAAGCTATGCTTAACGAGATGGATGCGGATTATATTCTTATCAATGGATCAAAGGATGGTAACATTGATAATCTTCGTACATTGATCCAAGGGTTTGCTTCTACAGTCAGTTTTAAAGGTGGTAGGAAGTATGTTATATTGGATGAGGCAGATGGACTTACCCCAGCCATTCAAAATGCTCTGAGAGGCTTTATAGAGGAATGTTCTGCCAATTGCGGCTTTATATTGACATGTAATCATAAAAATAAAATTATTGATGCCATTGTAGACAGTAGATGTTCTGTAATAGATTTTAATTTTAAAAAGAAAGAACTACCAAACCTAGCTTCTCAGTTTTTAAAGCGATCCATGGTAATTCTTGATAAAGAAAATGTCGAGTATGATCGTAAGGTTTTAGCTACAGTCATTGCTAAAAATTGTCCTGATTGGAGACGAACACTTAACGAATTACAAAAGTGGGCGGCTACTTATGGTAAAATTACTGAGGATATCCTTGTTAACTTCTCTGATACTCATTTTAATGATCTAATAAAAGCATTAAAAGTAAAAGATTTTGGTACAGCCAGAAAGTGGATAGGTGAACATTCTGACATTGATATGGATCATATGTTTAAAAAAATATATGATGGGGCTTATGATTTGGTAGAAGGTCATAGCATTCCTGATCTAATTTTGATTTTAGCTAAGTATCAATATCAAAATGCTTTTGTTGCTAATCCCGAAATTAATCTAGCAGCTGCAATTTTGGAAATAATGGGGACTTGTACGTTTAAATGAGTGGTCCGTTTGATTATATAAACGCAGTCTCACATACAAAAAATAATTTTGTTAGGGACGCAATTGATCCTGATCTAGCGTTATCAGGATATAATAAATGGTTGACAAATAAAACTCTATCATATTTTAGTGATAGCTGTTTATATGCCAATGAGATAAATAAATATCCAAATTTACCAGCAATCATGCAATATGACTATTATTTTCATTCTCTAAATAAGAGAAAGCGTATATCTGCGAAGCATTCAAAACGTATTATTTCAGATGAAGTAGAGAAAATTTCTATATATTTTAACTGTAATTATACGAAGGCAGAAGAATATCTTCTTGTTTTGACTACGGAACAGTTAAGTGAAATAATAAAAAAAACAGAAATTGGTGGATAAAATGATTGAAAATTTAATCGAAGTAAAATTAAACGACGATGACGGGTTCCTATTAGTCAAAGAAACCCTCACACGAATTGGTGTGGCATCAAAGAGAACGAATACATTATTTCAATCTTGTCATATTTTACATAAACAAGGTAAATATTACATCGTTCACTTTAAGGAACTATTTTTATTGGATGGTAAACGTCATACTGATTTTTCAGAAAATGACGCAGCCAGACGAAATAGCATCATAAATCTTTTAGATGAATGGGAACTAATTACCATTGTAGATCCATCTAAGACATCTACTCCGGTTGTGCCGATATCTCATCTTAAAATTATATCTCATAAAGATAAGAGTAAATGGATATTACAACCAAAATATAGTATTGGTGTTAAAAAATAAAAAGAGGGGAATAATTCCCCTCTTTTCTTAATTCCAAGTAGAAAATAATTTAACTTTATTCATTCTGTCATCTAATCTATCATATCCACCATTAATTATTTTAGTAATTTTTTTCACATTAGCTAGATTTACCCCTCCATCACATATTTTCCATAACCCGTTTTGGTCGAAAAAGAATAATGCAGATTCGAATGCTTCGTTTGTAGATACGATATCTGGGGTTTTAATTATGTCTGGATTGTTCAGATGATGTGAAAGTAAAGTATATTGGTATTTTCCTGTTGTCTGGATTGCACCTCTACCTCTGAAATTCCACCCATCTTGGCTGGCTTCATCACCATTACCCATTCGATTAGCATACACTCTAGACGCTATTTTTTCTGGGTTATTGGCATAATTGTTGGCAATTTCATCTGTTGGGAAATACTTTGGAAATACTTCTTTTAATCTTTCAGCAGAATAATGTAAATTTTCTGAAAATTCTGTAAAATTCCAAGATTCATGAGCGCACTGACCGAAAAAATGTGCAGCTCTATCTTTGGTCAAATTAAAGTAGTTTTTTGCGGCGGAATAAGTTTCTTTTCCCCATACCCCATCTGGATTTTTGATACCAATTTTTTGTTGTAGTTCTAATATTGTCTGATTCATTTTAAAGGCTTTCCTGAATTTGCTTGATCAATTGCATTGTTATGTGCCTCGATAGCGTCTAGAAGTGCATTTAATTGGGCTTTCCAACTATTACAGGTTGCGTTATTGTCTGTGATGGTGCCAAGAGCTTGATTGGCTGCAACTCCTGAGGGCGTTGCGTCAGCTGCGCTGGCAGGATCAATGGCTGTAGCTGCGGCTGAATTATTGTATGTCCGCACCCAGCCGTTGCTAAGAATGCCATGGTCAGGCACAACATTTTCAGCGATTTGTTTATTAACATCTTCATTCTCCTTGATAGTATGCCATCTATCAACATACTGTGTCACTATTTTTGTAGTAGCTGGACCAGCTACTTTTTGATAAACTACTTGGGTAGCTTGCGCCTTTTGATTAAAATTCGCTATGGCTACTTTAGAATCCAAATTCCCAACATGTCTTCCATAGAAAAATCCTCCTAATAATAAAGAGAAAGCTCCTAAAATCGCAATTAGAAATTTATAAGGTGTTGGTATCAAAAACATCATTATTCTCCGAAACATAAATACTGTATCTATCATATTTATACAATAGAAGGTTTCGATGGTTTCATTTTCACATTTTATAGAAGCAAAAGAAAAATTTGATACTACTCTTGCATATCATGATACATTAAATTCAAAAATTTGGGATGATCATGATACGTTAAGATCTGATGTACATCAGGCATTGATACGGATTGCCCATGATTGGGCAGACTTTTCTAGGATCCCATTTTCTGCCATTAAAGATATTGTCATCACAGGGGGAAATTGTAATTATAATTATACAAATGCCAGTGACATAGACATACATTTAATTGTCGATCTAGGAAAGGTGATAAAAGATCTTGATATTGTCGAAGATTGGTTGTATGATAAGAAAGTTCTATGGGCTGTGCATCATCCTCATATAAGGGTAAAGGGATATCCGGTAGAGTTGTATGCAGAAGATCATAAATCCGAGATTCCTAAATCTGACCAAGGAGTATATTCTCTGATACACGAGAAATGGATTTCTAAACCTTCTAAACGAGATGTGCAATCATCATACGATGACCCCCATATGATCAGAAAAATTAAATATTATATGAAACAGATCGATGGGTTAACCAGCGATATTTCATTTTCAACCAAGAAAAAAATTGAACAGATTAAGTCTCTTAAACGTAGATTTTATAAAATGCGATCCTCTGGTATTCAAAAATCTGGAGAATTTGCATTAGAAAATCTAGTGTTTAAGTCTTTGCGAAATCTTGGTAAAATAGATAAACTGAATGATTTCTTGGCTCATGCAGAGGATAAGGAATATTCATTAGATTAATGATTTGGAGTTAAAATGAAATTTTATACAGAATGTTTTAGACGTGGCAACTTAATTTATTATTCCATGTATGAGGACGGTAAGAAACTCCACCATAAAGTTAAGTATGAGCCTACTTTATATGTCAGAAATGATGGAGATGTTGAGTCACCATTCAATTCGATTGATAATATTAATCTTAAAGATATCACTTTTAATTCTATGAGTGAGGCTCGGGATTGGATAAAGGCTAATGACAATATTGATAATTTAAAAGATCGTGAATATTGGGGAAGTGAAAAGTGGGTATATAATTTCTTAAATGAAACCTTTCCAAATGAGGTGAAATTCGATAGAAACCAGCTACGTATTGCTAATATCGATATTGAAACCAAGTCTGGTAGTAAATCTGTCGTACCAGATCCATATAAAGCTGAATTCGAGATAACTGCCATAACAGTTGAATTCCGCCGCACATTTTATGTATTTCATTTCTGCGATTATAAGAAGCATAGAGATGATATTATTCAGATAAAATGTTCAGATGAAATAGATTTGATTTCAAAATTTTTAAGATTTTGGAAAAATATGGCATTTGATATCGTAACTGGTTGGTATATTGAATTGTTCGATATTCCGTACATCTATAATAGGATCAAACACCTGTTAGGCGAGGAAATTGCTAAAAGACTTTCACCATTTGGGATTATAGGCGAACGAGAGGTAGAGGTATATAAAGATAAATTTAAAACAGTTTATCGATTATATGGAGTTGCCATTTTAGATTATCGTCGGCTTTACATAGAATTTTCTGGTAAAACCCAAGAAAGCTATAAGTTAAATCATATTTCATACGTTGAATTAAAAGAAAAGAAATTAGATTACTCTGATTATGAGTCTTTGGATGATTTGTATTCTAAAAATCCACAACTATTCATAGAATATAATATTCAAGACGTTGAGCTAGTTACTAGACTAGAAGAAAAATTAACTCTTATAGACTTGGCATTGGCCATTGCATATACTGCTAAAATTAATATTGAAGATTGTTTTACTTCGGTTCTTCTATGGGATATAATCATTCACAATCATATGATGGATAATGGTATGATTGTGAATAAGTATGCTAGTGGAAGAAAAGATGCAAAATATAAAGGGGCATTCGTTAAGGATCCTGTAATTGGTGCCCATGGTTGGGTAACATCTTTCGACGTTAAAAGTTTGTATCCAAGCTTAATGGTCCAATACAATATGAGTCCTGATACTTTTGTGAAAAAGTTATCTAACTATCCATATGTTTTAAATTTATTAGATAGTGGATTACCAGATATCAGTGAAGTAGGGGATTATGCGGTGGCCATGAATGGAACCTGCTGGCGTCGTGATAAGATTGGAATTTTTCCAGAATTGATCTTACTTATTACAGAAAAGAGAGATTACTGGAAAAAAATAATGCAGAGTGCCGAAAGAAAGGTAGAAGCTGCTAAGATAGCCGGAGATTCGTCAGAACAAGCCATACAGGCGGCAGAGGCAAATAGAGCCAACATTATGCAGTTGGCATTTAAAGTCATCCTAAACTCCTTATACGGGGCTATCGGCAACAGTAGTTTTAGGTGGTATCAAGTTGATTTTGCCGAGGCTATCACAATCAGCGGCCAATACTATATTCAATATGTCGGACAATCGTTAGAAGATTACATGATTAAAATGGTTGGGCCGGGTAAATATTGGATTGCAACAGATACCGACTCTGTTTATCTCCAATTAACTCCAATGATAAAAAAATATTGTAATGATAAATCTAAAGATGAAATCATTACATTTATTGATAAAGTATGTAAGCAACGTCTTGAAGTTGTTATTAATAATAATTTTCAAGAAATAGCTGATTCATCGAATGCGTATAAACAATTTTTGAAAATGAAACGAGAAGTTATTGCTGAACGTGGAATTTGGAGAAAGAAAAAGAATTATGCGTTACTTGTCTGGGATAATGAAGGTAACCGATTAAGCGAACCTTATATAAAGGCAGTTGGATTGGAAGTTGTGAAATCTTCTACCCCAGAAATATGTCGCACTAGGATGAAAGAAGCCTTAAAAATATTTTTGTCTGGCACGGAAGATCAATTAGTTGATCTAGTGGAATCTTTTAGAGATGAGTTTAAAACTTATCCTATAGAAGACATTTCCTCTGCCAAAACATGTTCAAACGTGGATAAATACTATGATGAGGTCCACCTTTATTCGGGGGGGACTCCTATTCATTCAAGAGGTGCGCTTGTCTATAATAAATTATTGCTTGACAATGGCCTAGAAATGAAGTATGAAAGGATATCGGATGGGTCCAAGATAAAATACTGTTATATGAAGATGCCAAACCCAGCACATGAAAATGTGATATCCATTGTCGATGTGTTACCTAAACAATTAGGATTAGATCAGTTTGTTGATTATGACAAACAATTTAACGCAACTTTCCATAGCCCAATTAAAACTATATGTGATGTCATAGGATGGAAGTCCGAAGACAGTGCTAGTTTATTTTAAGGAATTTAAATGTCTGAACTTTTAAAACGATTTAAGAAAAATTCTACTATTGCAGATGCATCTATTTTAGAAAAATCAAAATTCTTCAACGAAAAAGATGTAATTCAAACCCCAGTTCCTGCAATAAATATTGCATTATCTGGGGTTTTGGCAGGAGGTTTGACTCCCGGCCACACTATGTGGGCTGGTCCATCTAAACATTTTAAAACTGCTTTCAGCTTACTACTGGCCAAATCCTACATGGATAAGTATCCTGATGCCGTCATGATATTCTATGATACCGAATTTGGTAGCCCTCAAGGATATTTCGAGGCTTTTGGTATTGATACATCAAAAGTTTGGCATGTTCCGATTATGAACATTGAAGAACTTAAATTCGATATTATGCACCAGTTAGATGACATCAAGCGTGGCGAACATGTCATTATTTTAGTCGATTCCATCGGAAACTCTGCCTCTAAGAGAGAGGTAGATAATGCCCTGAAGGAAAATGGCGCTGAAGATATGACTAGAGCTAAACAGCTCAAAGGGTTATTTCGAATGATAACTCCGCACTTGACAATCAAGGATATTCCGCTTATAACAGTCAATCACACATATGATGACATAGCAAGTGGTGGTAAGATTAAAAAAGTTGGTGGAGGAACAGGCTCATATTATTCTGCCGATAATATTTTTATTATTGGTCGTCAACAAGAAAAATCAATTAAAACTGGTGAAATTTTAGGTTACGATTTTATCGTCAATGTTGAAAAATCAAGATATGTGAGAGAGAAATCTAAAATCGCAATTTCAGTTAGATACGATGGCGGTATTATGCGCTGGTCGGGATTGCTAGATATGGCACTTATTTCTGGGCATGTTATCAAACCAAAGCAAGGGTGGTATCAACGTGTCAATATGGAAACTGGTGAAATTGAAGATAAGAATTATAGAGAAGCTGGAACCAATAATAAAGAGTTCTGGGATCCTATTTTAAATTCACCTTCGTTTGCTAAATGGGTGGAGGATAATTATAGAGTTGCCAACGGATCTATAATTGTAGACGATATTGGTATAGAATTAGATGAAGAGTTGGATGATATAGACGACTCGGAATAATAGGACTTTAAATGAAACTTGAAGAAACGATTATTAATAATCTTATTTGTAATGAAGATTTTTCTAGACGAGCTATTCCTTATCTAGACAAAGAATATTTTACTTCTACAACCGAACAAATATTATTTAAATTGATAAATGTATTTGTTCAACGTTACAATAAAATTCCTACAAAAGAAGTGCTAGAAATTTCTTACGAGAAAATAACTGGCTTAACCGAAGTACAATATAACGATCTGAAGGCCAGAATAGATGGCCTTCAGAATCTTACAATGGATGACACTGAATGGCTTATTGATGAGACTGAAAAATATTGTCAATATAGGGCGCTTTGTAATGCGATTCAAGGCTCTATTGAAATTCTTGGAGAAAAGAATGCCGAAACTAGTAGAGGATTAATTCCAGATCTACTCACTAAAGCTCTCAGTGTGTCATTTGACAATAATATTGGGCACGATTATACAGAGGATGCAGAATCCAGATATGAATTTTATCATCAATCTGAGTATAAAATTCCATTTGATATAGATCTTTTAAATAAAATTACCAAAGGTGGTCTAAAACGCAAGACGCTTAATTTTCTAATAGCAGCATCAGGTGTTGGTAAAACTGCTCTGATGTGCCATTTTGCGGCCAATAACCTTAAGCAAGGAAAAAATGTTCTCTATATTACTCTAGAGATGTCAGAAGAAGCAATTTCTCAGCGTATCGATGCTAATCTTATGAATATGCCGATGGATGATATTGAATTGCTTCCCAAGGAAACCTTTTTAAAGAAGATAAAATCAATTCAAGATAAAACTACTGGTAAATTGATAGTTAAAGAATATCCAACCTCTTCTGCCGGGGCTTCACATTTTAGACATCTTCTTAATGAGTTGAAGGTCAAGAAGAATTTTATTCCAGATATTATTTACATCGATTACTTAAATATTTGTATCTCATCCAGAGTTAAAATGGGTGGTCCCGGCGGTAGCTATGGTTATGTAAAATCTGTAGCAGAAGAGGTGAGAGCATTAGCAGTCGAATTTGATGTTCCAATTGTCACTGCCACTCAATTTAATAGAGATGGCTACAATGTTTCAGATGTAGATTTAACCGCCACATCTGAATCTATGGGTATTGTTCATACAGCTGATCTGGTTTTAGCTCTCATATCAACTGAAGAGTTAGAAGCTGCTCATCAACTAATGATGAAACAATTAAAAAATAGATACGGCCCTTTAGATTATTATACAAGATTTGTTGTTGGAATTGATAGATCAAGGATGAAATTATATGACATAGATGATAATAATGTTACCCAAACTAAACCGTTAATAGAAGATGACCAAAAATCAAAATTTAATGGTCAAGGAATTAGATTTTAAGGAGAATATATTATGAGCATTACATCCACAGAAGAACAACTTAAGCGTTATATTGAAAGAATTGAGAATATCAATGAAGAAATCAAGGGATCACAAGATGACAGAAAGGATATTTACATTGAAGCCAAGTCAAACGGATTTGAAGTTAAGATTTTGAAAGAAATTGTAAAACTTCGTAAGAAGACACGAGACGAGAGACTTCAAGACGAAACAATCCTAGAAACCTATAAGGCAGCTATTGGGATGGACGTTTAAGGAAAATTTATGAAGAAGAACTTAATGAGCTTTCTTGAATATTCGGAATTCGAAACAATTTCGAATGAGCCTCGATTTAAAAGGAATGTATCATATTTCGATCCTACTAAAGGATGGGTAATTAATCCAAATAGATATATCAGGAAAGAGGCGGCTTCTCCTAAATAACTGTAACAGGTTAGGAGAAACCCCCATGATGCCATTAAGTTCTTCTCAGAAAGAAATGAGAGAAAGAATCACGAAGTCTATAGAACGTGAAATCGGTATGTGTGATAGCTACAATGATTTGATAGTTTTGGCTTCTATTTTATGGGAATCTGCTAAAAGAATATTCACTTCATATGCGAAAGATTATGGTGAAGAAGCTTTAGAACAAGTATTAGCTGATAGAAAAGCGAATCAATAATATAAGGAATTAATATGATTTGTCCTTCTTGTGGCAGCTTAAAGCTGCAAAAGAGAGGATGCGTTTCAAATAGAAATGGAGAGCGTAGACAATCCTACTTATGCAATAGCTGCGGTAGACGATTTGTTGATACTAGCTTTAAGCATAAATTTGGACCATCTACGATACTTTATGGTGATAAATATGTAATCACCACAATTCAAAATAATGTTAATATAAATGAAGAATTTTATGCAGCGTTACTAACATATTGTCAAGTCAATAATGCTGGATTAATCATTATTCCAACGATTTATCAGAAAAATTTATATGATGAACTTGAATGGGCGATAGACGAATCTAAACTGTTCACCAGTAAGGCTAGTATTAGAGGAATGGTTGACATTCTTTCTCCCAATACCAATATATCTCCCACAACAGAAAACCCGTTAGCTGGATTAGATGTTTTATCTAAAGGTAAATCCTTAATCGTTCCGCATAATCAGCTTCAGATGCGTTCTTTGCCTGTACAAAGAAATGACCATCCGTTGATTATGCATACAACCGGGACTATATCTGAGCCATCTTACACCAAATCTAAAGCTGGAGAAAAAGCCGAATTTAATCATTCATATTCGGCTGTAGTTGTAGAAATTGATGAAGAAATTTACCATATCAGAGTATTAAATGCCGACGATAATAATGGTTTTTATGATATAGATAAGTATTACACCAAAAATAGTGTTTCTAATCTAGATAGAGCCGAAGCTATAGTCACAGGAGATGAGCATGTATTTGTTAAATGTCCAGATGTAGCGAACGCCACGTATTATAATAAAAATTCTATGGTGTCTGTACTTAAACCAAAGGTTATTGTCAGACACGATGTTTTGGATTGTTTTACAATTTCACATCATCACAGGAAAGATAAATTTTTAGAGTATTCGAAATTTATCACAGGTAAAAATAAAATAGAAGATGAGTTAAACCAAACCGTAGATTTTGTCAACACCACTACACCTAAAGATTCATACTCCATTATCATTTCGTCTAATCATCATGACCATCTAAAACGTTGGTTGAATGAATGCGATCCAGATAGACAACCTTGGAATGCGAAAATTTATCATCTTATATCATGGGCAATGTTAGATTATGTGGATTCATATTCTACAATTTCGAGTCCAGATCCTTTTAGGTTGTATGTAGAAATGCAAAATGGCAATAAAATTAAATTTGTAGGTCGAAATGATAATTACAAAATTAAAGGTATTGAGTTATCCAATCATGGTGATATAGGGGCCAACGGATCTAGAGGATCTCTTAACCAATATGCTAGGTTCTCAGATAAGGTTGTCATAGGACATTCTCACACACCGGGAATAAATAAAGGGGCATACTCAGTTGGGTGTAGCACTCCTAAAACGTTAGAATATACAAATGGACCGTCTAGTTGGATGAATACCCATTGTATAATTTATCCTAATGGAAAACGACAATTAATTAATGTAATTAAAGGAAGATGGAGAAAATCTTCTTAACTTTAAAGCCGACAGTATAAAACTCTGTCGGCTTTTTTATTTACATAAATATAAAGAACTATATTTTAGAGGTGTATATGGGCGAGTTTGTCAATTTTATACGAGGGCGATTAGGACTAGAGCCTAAGCGTGAAGTAACTTTAACTGGTAAAATACCAAATGAAGTTATCATAAACAGATCAATCAGTGAAGGTCCAGATCCTACATTTGCGGCTAGAGATAATAATGGTAAAAAATCTTCATTAAATAAATTATCTCGTCCAAAAAAAGCTGGAAATATTGGATTAGATAGTAATTTACCTGTGAATTTTCAGTCTTGGAGACGTAGAGAAAACAAAAGAGATAATTTCATAGATGACGTTATAAGTGAATGGCCAGATTTAGAAAGTGGAGGCACAACCGATGCAATTAAACAAAACCTTTCAGGTACGCTTAATTCTATCCCTACTACTGAGAAAACTGGTACGACAGAGCTTCCTAATGATGGCGGATTCACTAGAGGGACCAAAGTTAAAATTAACAAAGTTGGATACGAGGGAACAGGAAATATTGATTTCTTCGACAAAAGTTCCGGCATGTACGTTGTTTCTGCTGATGGCGGCCATAATATCAATCTCAATGCTACAGAGATTGAACCAATAAAGGGCAAGAAAAATGGTTGACTATAATAAAGATGCGGTAGATAAATCTATCTCGGCTTCAAATAGATCTGGAAATAAAATTACTGGAAAAGAATCTAAAATGATCCATAGCCTTCTTAAGGGGTGGAGAGCAAATAATCCTAAAAAGTTAAGCGAAGATGATCATGAATCTAAACGAGATGTTTATGTAGACGGCCATTTGATGGTTTCAATTCATGCTAAATCTAAAAAAGAGGCTAGAAAAAAATTTTTGGCAGCATATCCAGAGCATAAGGGTAAGCATATCGAAACCATTACGAACATGGGCGAATCTACAGAAAATATAATTTTAAAAAATTGTATGAAAAAACTAGAATCATGAAAATCATAAATATAATAACAGATTTTAGGAGATAATAATGGCTATCGTCAACAAATATAATATTTCATCTTTAAATGAGCAAATTGAACCTAGATTAGGTAATCAGCCAGATAAACATATTTCTAGTGATGTACTGTCCAGTGTTCGCCATAAACTTGGATTACAAGAAGATGTGGGCACAGCTACTGATTTTAAGAAAATTAGAAAGCAATTCGACCGTAACGAAGATCGTAATGCTCATTCGGAGAATGCAGTATTGATTGCTAAACATTGTGGGTCAGAAGAAGACCATAAGGAAGCCAAAGATATATTAGCCCAACATAAAAAATTGGGATATCTATCTGGTCCTCTTAGTGATAGACGTACTAGCTTATATAAAAAGCTAAAACCTACTTCTGGTTATAAAGCTATTTTTCCAGAAGAATCACCATTAAAAGAAGGTGTATCAGCTGATTCACAATGGCCAGAAACTAAGGCATCAGATATGGCTAAATCGGCTATAAAAAATAATCATCCAAGATCTGCTGAATTAAGAGAATTAAATTCTAAAATATGTGATTGTGTTCTACACGGTGGTAATAGCCGTCCTCATGTGAAAGCTGTACAGGATATTCTTGGCGTTAAAGAAGAAGCCGGAACATTGGCAAAACAAATTGATACAACTTTATCTAATATTGCATCTGGGCAAACTGGCGAAATATATAATAAAAATAAAAAACAACCAGTTGTAAGTGGAATTCCTACCGGAACTTCTACTCATATTGTTGCCGGAAAAGATGGAGATTCATATAACACAGCAGCATCAGTGAATAAGAAAAATATTCAAGAGTCTGTTATGACTGATTTCGTTGTTACCAAGCGTAATATGGGATTAGAGGATGTTATTTCGAAAATATCAACCGGGACAAGAGATATTCGTAAAATGTATGCAGAATCTATGGAAGATGTTCTTAGTGGGAATGTTTCCGATGTGCAAAGAAATGATTGGATCCAAGTTGAACAGGGTAAAATGCCATTCATGGATTATGTTACTAAATATAAGAATTAATAAGGAGATAATCAATGCCATTATGGGGAAATATAGACGCTGCAAATAATGCGCCTAAATGGAAAAATATCACAGTTGGATCGTCTACACATACCACTGGTAATGTCGTATATGCTAATACAACAGTTGGTGCATTTCAGCCTAATGTAGCCGAAGGTGTATTTGGGGTTGACGTTGCAGAAGCACATACCTTAAGCCCTAAAAGTATTGGGCCGGGGTGGGTTCTAACCAAACAAGGAACAGGTTCTATAGTTGGCGTAACAGTACCGGCTGAAACTCTTTCATACAACAACACAGATGTAATCAGAGTCACTTCTACGCAAGCTGGCGGTAACGCTGTCGTCAATTTCAGCACCAATGCAACTGGCGGAATTTTAACCACAACCATCACTACTCCCGGATCTGGATTCTTAACAGTCAATAATACCATAACTGTGACCAATGCAACTGGTGGTACTGCAACTGGCAATGCCACTGCAACTGGATTTGTTGCAACCGCTGGTGGACGTGCAGGAAGAATTAATCGTGAAATTCTTGCTGTAGTTAAAGGCATGGCTAACAACTCTGTATCCGGTGGTGGTTCTACCACTCCTTAATAGGATATTTTTATGGGTAAAACCTTCAGCGATATCTACAATACATCAAACACGGCCACAATACAAACCTCTGATTTGATGATCCTGCAAAGAAGTGATGGCAACACATATGCATTTGCTGCTACTTCTTTGCAGTCATTTACAGCACCAACTAGCGAAAGCATTAATAGCTCTGGCGGCTCTGTAACATTAGATATTACAAAAAATATTCATAAATTGGCACCAACAATTAGTGGATCTAATTCATATGTTTTACCTAATGGAACTGAAAATCAAATAATATATCTTGTTCCTGCTAAATTACCAACCAATATTTTTTCTAATGAAGCTACTTCACTATCAATCCAAAATGCAAGATGGAGTAAAGGTCTTCAAATTCAAGAAGGTACGGTTGCAACATGGCTTCCCTTCACTAACGCAATATATAATTTAACTTCTGGAAGTTGTGTAATAACTTTAATTTTCACAGACGGTCATTGGAATTTGCCTCACTCATATGGAACATCATGATAGAAAAATTAGACGAGACAAATTTTTTACTTTATGCTGCTAAAAATTATGATAATCCTGAGTGTTTCGATACTGAGGAATTTTTAATTGATCTGAATAGATTCAAGTATATTAAAAGATTACTTAATAAGTATTGTGAAACAGGGGTTTTAAAAGAAACATTGATTCTCAATCATATAATAGTCATATATAATATTTTTGGTGTGATCCCTGCAACTCGTATGTTATTTTTTAGACTTGATGGATTACATAAATATCTTAAACCGTTTATTGAATATTTGGGATATTTACCAAAAAGAGTTGACAATATAGGATATAAAAGTCGAATTATTGTGTGTTCTGATATCGAAGCAGATGAAAATATAAAGAAGGCATTAGACCAAATATGAAAAGTTTTAGAGATTTCATGCAAGAAGATGGGGTAGTTGGTGGCATTAGTACAGCTGCGCCTGCTACTAACACAAGTGGGATCTCTGGCGCAGGAGATAATCCAGATAAAACTGTACCTGTATCTAAAAAGAATCAACAAAAAATTGTAAAAAATGCCCAACCAACTCTACGACACAGACAAGCAAGAGTTGGCATGGTAAGACCTCAAATGGAAGAAATGAAATATAAACAAGCTTCCATTACAGCTTCTAATTCCAAAACATCCAAAGATCCTACCGGATTTGTCAAAATTGGAGATAAAGGCCATCTTGGATTTGCCGTAAAAGGTGGTGTTGGGTTTAGGGGCGTAGTTTCAAAAATTGAAAAGGATATGGTGACAATTCGCTCCGGTGAAAGTGGTAAATGGCGTCCTAAAGAATATCATGGCCACGTTAACAAGTTCACAAAGGATGATTGATATGCCTGTCGAAAAACCAACAGAAACCAGAATTTCTTTATTAGAAAGAGAAATTTCTACTATAAATAGCTCTCTTATAGAAATAAAAAGTTCAGCAGAAAAACATAGAGAAGCTCATAATCAAGTAACCGAGAAGATATATAATAGAATGGACGACCTAAGAGAAGAAGTCAAAAGCGATATTAATAAATTGAAACTTGATTTCGATTTATCTATTAATAAGCAAAATGAAATTTTGGCTGATATTCATTCAAAAATACTTGATTTAGATAAATGGCGCTGGATAGTAGTTGGAGCTGCTGGAATTTTAGGGTTCATATTGTCCAAATTGACAAATTTTTTCGGATATTCAATTATACATTGACAAACACAATCCAATATGGCATTATCAGTAAAATTGTTATATTGGATTTATTATGTTCTGGATTGATTCTAAATTTATTTCCCTAATTTCACCGCAATTACAATTGTATAAGGTCAAAAGCTTTAATCCGTTTTTGGCCAATTGCCGTTGTTACATATGCGGAGACTCTAAGAAGGATCTGAATAAAGCAAGGGCTTATCTTTTTACACAAAAAGATAAGATTCTTTATAAATGTCATAATTGTGGTTCTGTCAGGTCTGTGAAATCTCTATTAAAAGATTTGAATATCGATATGATGCGTGAATATGATTTAGAAATTTTTACAGAAAAATATAAAAATGCGCCTCCTTCGAAAGAGCCAGAGGTATCGCATGTTTATATGACTGCTACACCAAATGCACCGTTGAAAGAGATTAAAAAAATCTCTCAATTATCGTCTGGGCATCAAGCTAAAAAATATATAGAATCTCGGAAAATTCCATATTCACAACATTTTAGGATATATTATACTCCTACATTTTGTAAATGGACTAATTCCATAATTCCAGATAAATTTAAGGTTAATTCCGATACTGGAAAGCTTAATGATGAGCCAAGAATTGTATTGCCTTTTTTTGATAAATCTGGTAACATGTTCGGATATCAAGGTAGAGCATTAAACGCTAACGCAAAAACCCGATATATCACCATCATGGTAAGAGGTAATTTTACCAAGATATTTGGTTTAGATCAAATAGATATCTCTAAGAGGGTATATCTATTTGAAGGTCCAATTGATTCTATGTTTATACCTAATTCTGCTGCTATGGCAGGTTCAGATATCGATATCAACATTTTCGATAAAGAATTGACAACTGTTGTATTTGACAACGAACCTCGAAATAAAGAAATTGTTAAAAAAATACATAAGTTAATCGAAAATGGTTGGACTGTATGCCTATGGCCAGATACAATAGTTGGTAAAGATATAAATGATATGATTCTGGCAGGATTGAGTCCAGATACTATAAAAGAAATTATTGATCAGAACTCTTATTCAGGGTTAAATGCAAAATTAAAATTTGTTAATTGGAAAAAGGTGTAATTATGGCAGAATTGAGTTATGAAGGATTTGATGAACTAGAGAAATTAGGATATATTTCTGATTATGGTAGGATTAAAAATGGCGTATGTACGCCTATTCTCTCAGTAGAAGACGCCAAGGCTAATTGGGCACAACAGGGAGAAGTTGTCCAATATAATGGATTTCATGGCTATCCGTACCAAAAACTTAATGTGGAGAGTAACGGTATTAATATCGGAGATAAACTTACTGTTACGAAATGTAATATCGGTGATTCTTCTTCGTCATATTCCTTTAGAGAAATAAAAGGATCTCATAACTCTGTAATGTTTGATAGGATTTCTACTGGTGAGTAAATTTAAAATTGGTGATAAAGTTCGCAAAATAACCGGATATCCGTTTGTAGGAACTGTGTGTGCAGTATATGAAGCTGAAGATAAGTGTATTGTAAAACACAAAGATAAATGGGAACATATTTTTAGCGATTCTCAGTTAGTATTAGATCACGGAGAATATCAATATTTGGATATTTTGAAAGATGTGGTTGATAATGGAGTATATCGAGAAGGTAGAAATGGTGGAACATATGGTGTATTTGGCCGACAAATTAGGTTTGATCTATCTGCTGGATTTCCATTATTAACAACCAAGAAAATTCATATTAAATCTGTGTTCGGTGAACTTTTATGGTTTTTATCTGGATCCACTAATATTAAACCTTTACAGGATCAAGGTATCCGTATTTGGGATGAATGGGCAGATGAAAATGGTGAGTTAGGACCGGTATATGGTGCCCAATGGCGAAAATGGGAAGGGTGGGGAATGCGTGGACTAGGATTAGGTCCGGGTGGTCCTGTTAAAGTTTTACTGAAATTTGATCAGATTAAAGATTTGATTGCGAACCTTAAAAAAGATCCTTATTCCAGACGACATGTTGTGACAGCATGGAACCCAGCTCAAATTGATGAAATGGCATTACCGCCGTGTCATTGTCTTTTTCAATTTTTCGTACAAGACGGAAAGCTCTCCTGTCAACTATATCAAAGGTCGGCTGACATATTCCTAGGTGTACCATTCAATATAGCTTCATACGCCCTCCTAGTCCATTTAATCGCTAATGAGGTAGGGTTAGAGGTAGGAGAATTTGTTCATACATTTGGTGATTTACATCTTTACGCAAATCATCTTGAACAGGCAAAAAAACAGCTTTTAAGACATCCTACACCCTTTCCTAACATCTATATACCTAGTGATAAAGGAATCTACGATCTTATTTGGAGCGATATCCAAGTAGAAGATTACGATCCTCATCCTGCCATAAAAGCCAAGGTATCCAAGTGAAAGATATAATAGTACAGCCTTATTTAAATGAGTATGCTAAAACTTTCAATGATACCCATTTTCATAATATCAAATTTCATAAAAGTGGAATTAGTATCGATACTGATACAGGGGAAGTAACTATCCCAGAAGGTATGGAATTAAGTGAAGCTAGTAGGGAAATTTGGTTAGGCATCAAACAATTTCTTATACCAACATTATAATATTGGAATCTCTTACATGGACACTACACAAGAAGTTTTAAGTCAAGTCACAATTTTTTCTAAGTATGCCAAATATATACCAGAATTAAAACGAAGAGAAACATGGGCAGAATTATGTGATCGTAATATGCAAATGCATATTAAAAAATTCCCCATGTTGACACCAGAAATTAAGAAAGTATATAAAAATTTCGTTCTTACTAAAAAAGTCTTGCCTTCAATGCGTTCTATGCAATTTGCAGGTCGTCCTATCGAACTTTCTAATACCCGTATTTTTAATTGCTCATTTCTTCCTATCGACTCATTAGATGCGTTTCCAGAAACAATGTTTCTTTTGCTATCTGGAACGGGTGTAGGATATTCTGTTCAAAAGCACCATATAGGTAAATTACCTATAATTAAAGGTCCAAAAGAAAAAACTAGAAGATTTCTTGTAGGTGACTCTATCGAAGGCTGGGCAGATGCGATCAAAGTCTTGGTACGATCTTATTATGAGGGAAAGTCTGATCCAATCTTTGATTACAGAGACATTAGGCAAAAAGGTGCTAGATTAGTAACCTCTGGTGGCAAAGCTCCCGGACCAGATCCATTACGAATTTGTATTGAACAAATTAGAGCAATTATGAATGCTGCCATTGGTAGAAAACTTACAACTTTAGAAGCTCATGATATTCTTTGTTTTATTGCAGATGCAGTTTTAGCTGGTGGTATTCGTAGAGCTGCAATGATTGCACTTTTTTCACCAGATGACCTTGATATGATGTCTAGTAAATCGGGATTATGGTGGGAAACCAATCCTCAAAGAGGTCGTGCTAACAATAGTGTTATCTTGTTACGAGAGTCTACAACTGAAGAAATGTTCTTTGATATTTGGAAAAAAGTTGAAGAATCTGGTGCAGGCGAGCCCGGAATTATATGGACAAATGATCTAGAATATGGCACGAATCCATGTGGAGAAATTTCTCTGGCATCATATCAATTTTGTAACCTCGTAGAGGTGAATGCAAGTGATTGCGATACTCAAGAAGAATTAAATTCTAGAGTAAAAGCTGCGGCGTTTATCGGTACATTACAAGCTTCATATACTGATCTTCATTATCTTCGTCCTATTTGGAAAGAAGTTACTGAACGAGATGCATTAATTGGAGTATCTTTTACTGGTATTGCATCAAATAAAATAACAAAATTGAATTTGCAAGAAGCGGCTGCTATTGTCATGGCAGAAAATGAATCTCTCGCAAAGAGAATAGGCATTAATCCTGCTGCTAGATCTACTACAGAAAAACCAGCTGGATCAACTAGCTGTGTGTTGGGATCATCTTCTGGTATTCATGGGTGGCATAATGATTTCTATATCCGTAGAATGCGGGTTGGTAAAAATGAAGCCTTATATGAATATATGGTAAATAATCTTCCTGATCTTATCGAAGATTGCCATTTTAAACCTCATTTAGAGGCCATGATGATGTTTCCTCAAAAGGCTCCATCTGGTGCTATAATTCGTACTGAAAGCTTTATGTCGCTACTTAAGAGAGTTGCCAAGTTCAATTTAGAATGGGTGCAGACAGGCCACCGTAGCGGACCTAATTATAATAATGTATCTTGCACTATTTCATTAAAGCCGAGTGAATGGGGTAGATGTGGTGTTTGGATGTGGAATAATAGAACAGTATATAATGGCATTTCTGTTCTTCCTTATGATGGAGGATCTTATATTCAGGCTCCATTTGAAGATATAACAGAGGACCAGTTTAATGATATGGTGAAACATATTCATAATATAGATCTTACGCAGGTTGTTGAGGATTATGATGACACCAAATTATCTGAACAGGCAGCTTGTGCAGGAGGAGGATGTGAAATATGAAGCAAATAAGGATAGATAATGATAATTGGGAGGATTCGGGTAAAATTTGGAATGTCGTTGAATATCAGAATTTTACCAATTCATCCCGAGTTAGATTTGTATTAATGAATGATAAGGGGGAAGAAGAAATTAAAATCCTTCCTTTAAATCAGATTAAATGGATAGGAGAATAAATATGTTGGGGGTAGATTTAGAGGGTATATTTGGGGATAACTAATTATGCGAAATATTGAAAGGAATGTTATGATAAGGCTATACGCATGCTAGAGCTATCTGTGGAAGATGTTATTGAAATAGACGACACCACATTTAATCAATTGGTTCTTGATGATTGGAATTGGAAAGATAATTTTATATCTTCTAATTTTTTGTATAAGAATTTTAAATGAAGAAGAAATTTGTAGATTTTTTCATGGGGGTAGCTGAAAATGCTGCCACCCTATCATACGCTGAGCGTAGAAAAGTTGGATGTGTTATTGTAAAAGACGGTAATATACTATCATTTGGATACAATGGAACTCCTAACGGATGGGATAATTGTTGCGAATATAGAGTCTATTATAATCGATTAGACAAATCCCATCATCTTTGTGATTTTCCATATTCAGATACTTTTGAACGTTGCTATAAACTCGTCACGGATCCATCTGTTAGCCATGCAGAAGAAAATGCCATCGCCAAGTTAGCATCCTCTAATCAGTCGTCAGAGGGAGCTATTGCTTTTGTTACATTAGCCCCCTGCATTCATTGTGCTAAGTTGCTAAAGAATGCTAAAATTTCTGAAGTCATATATAAAGATGACTATGCCACAGATGGTATAGAATTTTTATTGAAATGCGGAGTTTTAGTAACAAAATGGCAAAAGTTGGAAATTGGGTAACGTGTTCAAGTTGTGACACAGAATTTAGAGTTGTATCGGAAAGTTTTTATCCCATAGAATATTGTCCTTTTTGTTCTTCTATCATCGAAGAAGAAGATGATGATGAAGAAAAAGAGGATGAAGAATGACTTGGTATTATAAAGGTCATGAATTTAATTTGGAAGATTATTCACCTCAACCGTATGGGTTTGTTTATTTGATTACTCACCCTACTACAGGAAAAATGTATATCGGTAGAAAATTTTTTACAGCTGCTGGAATCAAACAGGTAAAAGGTGTAAAAAAGAAGATAAGAAAAGAATCTGATTGGAAAGATTATTACGGCTCTTCACCAGCTTTATTGGCGGCAGTCGATAATTATGGTAAGGAAGAATTTAATAGACGAATACTACATCTGTGTTATTCTGTTTCTGAGTGTAATTATCTAGAAACAAAAGAAATATTCGTTAGAGATGCTATAATCTCTAACGAATATTTCAATGATTGGTGTACTGTTAGAATAAGTTCAAGACATTTGAAGAAATTTATTGAAAGAATATCTGGAAATTCCAGTTAATTTTGTAAATTCGGACCATCCATAATATACTTTATCTTTATATATTATTTTTCTTTTCGTTTTGGAAATAGTTCCTTTTTTGCGTATACTCATTTTTTGCTTATATTCTATAGTTTTCATATAGTCTTTATTGGTTAATTTTTGTTTAACCTTTGGATCAAAAGATGGATTATTATTCTTTATAAATTTTGATTGTTTTTCCCTACGTTCTAAGGTGTGGACCTGACCATGATTGCCATCTCCACCATCAGTTAAATTTAATAGAATTCCGGTTTGATTATTTTTCCTACCATATCATCCTTATTTATATAAAATAAGTGTTGACAAAGATTTTATTTAATATATAAGAACCTTCATAGATAGAGGAATTAACTATGACCATATTGTTCACAACCGAATCCATCAATGTTGGCGACACTGTTTTTCTGAGGTCTCCTTACGATCTGTATCGTACAGGTAAGGTCACAAACAAGACTCCTACTGGAAGGATTACTGTTATATCAGGACCAGAAGAAATTAAATTTAATAATCGTTGTTCCGAAATCAATCTTTTTAGTAGTTTTAGGAGTTGGAATATTGTGACCGAAGACACCTATTCCGAAATGATTAAAAACCAACAGGATGAAAGAAATCGTAATCTTATTAAGAAGGAAATTTCAAATATTTTGGATAATGGAAATCTAAAAACAATTCGACTGGAAATGTTGAAAATTTGTGAAAAAATTGAAAAAATGATTTGACATAGATTTTAAATCTGATATACCAATTTTCAACAAGACGGAGATTTCATCATGACCAACACCAAGATTGAAAATATCAAAGCCCGTATCCGTGCATTGGCTGCTAAGACTATCGATAACGGTTGTACAGAGGCCGAAGCCGAGGCCGCAATTTTTATGGTCGGTAAGTTGTTGAATCAATATAACCTTTCCATGGATGAAGTCGAAGTTCGGGATGAACCTTGTGTATCAGAAATAATTTATACCGGTTCTAAGCATCGCCATGGAGTTTATTTTGCCCTTTCTGCAATCGCAGGCTTTACTAATTGTAAAGTTTGGAGCAATCGTGGTTTTGACGGTATACGATATACTTTCTTTGGCCAAGAGAATGATATTCTGGTTGCCAAGTATCTATATGATGTCATTGATAATGCTATTAAAAATGAGACAGAAAAGTTTAAGAAAACTCCGGCTTGGATTAATAGTTCTAATCGTCGTGCTACCTCATCTTCTTTTATTACAGGTATGGGCTATAGGCTGGCAAGTCGCATTAACGAAATGAAGGCAGAAAATGTTAATGAAATGCGGGCATGTGGTGGAACCAGTTTGATGGTTTTGAAGAATCAAATTGTAGAAGATGCTTTTGCAGAACATGGAATTAAGCTTCGCAAATCCAATACGTCTACAACTGTGAAAGATTATTCAGCGTACCGTAAGGGACAAGAGACGGCAAATAATGTTAATCTTTCTCGTGCGGTGACCCGTACCACTTCTGAAATGTTGTGTATTACAAACTAATTTGAAAATATCTATTGACATATTTTAAAAATATGGTAACGTATAATCATTGATTAGGAGAGTATATTATGTTTAAAATGATTTTAGGGATGACTTTGCTTATTGTTAGTTCCAGCACTGCATATGCTTGTGATGCACAACCTCTTCTTATGGAAAAGTCAATTGAAGCGTCTAGGTTGGCACATGAAGATGGGTTTGAGCATGGATTTATTATTTACGAATCCAAAGGTATTTGTAAAGTTACAAATATTTTCACCTCTTTTAATGATTCTAGTGTAAGTGTGACTCTTCCATGGGAAGATGATAGTCGTATGTTGTATTTTATACATACGCATCCTGCTGTAGGCGAAGAGGGACAAATCCTACCAGAAGAACGTAAGATGTCTACAGACGACAAACAAATTATGAAAGCGTTAGTTAAACAGCTAGGATATGAATTTACTCCCGGTATTGTACCTGATTATGCTCGCAACGTTTATTTTCTATATGAATTTAAATTCGATCATTCATTTGGAGATTATAGAGAAACAAAAAATACACAATTGCCTCGATAATTATATTGACATATTTTTAAAATATGGTATAAGAAATACATCAAGAGGAGATAGATCATGGTTAAAGTTGGTGACAAAGTTATCCAAAATAAAAGAAGCGATGGTCGGTATCCTATGCCGTTTATTGGAGACGAAATTGGGGTTGTAGATAGTATTACCAAATCCCATGTGATATTGTGGGCACCAGTTTATATTAAATTTCCGTCTTACCCAGAGCCTATTCCTTTTCCATACCGGGATTTTCTAAGTGTTGAATGAATATACTAATTATAAAGGTGTATTGTTGGATATCCATGAATGGAGTGGCGGGATTAGTATTAGGGATCCCGCCGTAGGAAAAGAACAATCTAAACGAAGAAAAGAGGTTAAAGAAGGAAAAGCCAAGGAAGTTCAATTCTCATAAATATGAGAAAGGAGAATTTCATGAAATCTTTTCGTATGTTTTTAGAAGAACTTAAACCTGTCTCAGGTACACAATATGGATCGAATCCCGGTGGTGTACATCAGGATAGTAAAACAGGTGATAAGTTTTATGTAAAGCATTATGCTAATCCAGATCAAGCTAAGACTGAGGCTCTTACTGGTAAAATTTATAACCATATGGGAATTCATACAGTTAATCCAGAGATGCACGAAAAATCTGGAATTAAGACAAAATGGAACTCAGATGTTAGACAAATGAAACCAAAAGAATTTGAAAATCTTAATCACCACCAAGCTAATCAAATTGGAAAAATGTATCATGCCGCAACATTGACTAAAAATTGGGATATCGTTGGGCTAGAGCATGATAATATTGTTCATAATGATAAAACTGGAAACCTCCATGCAATAGATCATGGGGGATCTTTCCATTTTCGGGCTAGAGGTGGTGGTAAAGAATATGGTCCGGATATAGCTGAAAAGAATTCTTTACGAAACAATAATGAAGCGTCTGGTCATGTGTTTAGCACAGTGTTTAAGCATCATCCTGAAGCTGAAAAACATGGGTTAGAAGCTGTTAAAAATATTGACGATAAACACATACATCACCTTTTTTCTACATCAGGGCTTGACAATTGGAAAGAATTACACCATAACTTTAATAAACGTAAAGAGGCATTGATAGCTTCTTATAAATGAGGAATTTTTATAATGTGGATTTGTTTGAATAATGGATTTTTATCTGCGGTCGAAGATCGTAATGACCATGATTTTCTTATGGTAAGGGCACGACGAAAGGAACACCTAGAAGCGGTTTTCCCTGAAAGAATTAATGAAATTTACACGGTTCCTAATTCCGATTATGCATATCGTATTAGTGTGAGCAAAAAATTGTTCGCCCATATTATATCAGAATCGATCATCAATAAAATAAGTTATCCGAATTTTAAGAATAGTGTAAAAGACAAGATTTTGAAAAGATTTTATGGACTAGTATGGTGGAACGGCCTCGAAATGCAGGATGAAACCGCTTAACGCCCTACCACATGTGCATGCCATACCTTCACTCCGTTATCCATAACAGTTGGCTCTGGATGAACTTTCATTGTGGTATTTCTAGGAAGTAGAAATTCTTTTTCTTTTTCAAAATTACTATGACTACCCAAATACATTCCATGTTGTCCTTTTTTGAGATGAACGTGCAGAATATGGGAATCACTATGGGCACTCTGATATGGTTCCGCATTTCCCGGCTCTTTACCAGCAAACCCCATAGCTTTCTCTTTGTCGATAGATGTTGACATATATGCAGCTGATTTAATTTTTCTTTGTGGATGTTGTTTGGCTAATTCATCTGGATTAAAAGCGTCTGTTCCATGGTATACATGTAAATCATGGTCAAGAGTATGATGTTTTAATGCTTCGTCTATGTCCTTTACTTTTTCGTTATGAACTTGTTTTAGATGTCTTTTATCTCGTCTAACACCAGAGTCTTCCCATTTTTCACTTTTAAATGGATCCATTCCTTTAGCTTTTTTAATAAGATTTTTATTTAATCTATTAGAGCTACAAGTATAATTATGTACGTGGTCATATGAGGGAGTCGATTCGAATTTTTCACGAGGCATGTCTAATTTTTGATGCACCTCTTCTACATTGTTTCCTAAATGAGAATTTTCATTATTGCTATGGCTAGACCATGCTGCCGATTTTGTGACAGGAGGAAAATTATGCTCATTTTCTTCTTTAAATGAATGCTTACCGTGTACCATATCAGGTATCATCGGTATTTTATCATCTTCTTCCGAATCAGATGGGATGGAATGTTTTCCGTGAGTAGGAATTGGCATTAATGGAATACCATCAAATTCATTAGCTACCATGTAATCTTTAAAATTCTTCATATTTATTCCTCGTTGTCTACTACGTGTGCATGCCATACATGTAAATCATTACCATCATATTTAAGTTTAGTTGGTTCTGGATGAATCTTTAATTTTGTATCTCTTGGCATCAGAAATTCATGTTCTCCATCAAAACAAGAATTGTTACCAAGATATGCCCCATGTTGACCTTTTTTGAGGTGAATATGGAGAATATGATGACCTTTATTTTCTAATTTAGTATGTGGATGAGTATAATCAACACCTACAGATTTACTAATCGAAGTTGATAAATATGTAGGTAAATGCACTATACCTTCTGAATGTTTAGCCGATTCTTCTCCGGGGTGCCATGTATTAGTTCCATGATACACATGTAAATCATGGTCAAGTTTGGAATTTTTTAATGCATGATCAACTCCATGAACCATATCTTTAGCATTGGATTCTCTTTTGACAGGATCCAGTCCAAGATTATTTTCAAAGGGGGATTTTCCTCCTACAGCTTTATGAATGAGGTGTCTATTAGTATCTTGACTAAATGCTGAATAATTATGGAGATGTTCGACACTAGCTGATCCATGTTTCTTTTTAAATTGATTCGTAGATAGATTTATTTTATTATGAACGTCTTGTGTATCTTTGCCAAGATGACTATTATCGTTATGGTAATTCCAATCATAATAAGCGTCATTGTCTTCTTTTATAGCATGTTTACCATGAACAGGTTCTGCCGTTATAATTGGTGGCTTTTCTTGGGCATGCTTGCCATGGGTAGGCACAGCAGTTATTAAGATAGCTTTTTTGATAAATGATTTGATAAATGATTTGAACGATTTCATTAAAATATATCTCCGATTTTTGATATTTATGTGTTTTTAATGGTTGACACATATACTCCCTTCTTGTATAATAGCCACATCAAGAGGAGATAGTTTATGATTAACATCGAATATGTTCGAGGGATGAATGAACTGGACCGGGAAATTGTACTGAAGTTGATTGTTACCAATAATTTGTTTGCCCATGTAGTAGTAAGAACAAATTATTTGGGGAATGGCTTATATCAAAATGAACTAATAGAAAACGATATTACCACATATAAAAGTAATATTGATTTATCTTTTCACGATGCTCTTGCTCTTGGCACATCTCTTTTGATGGGATAATAGAAAAAAATATGTTGACATATAGTAAATTCTACTATATATAGAGTTAGAAAGTTTTATTCCCTAGGGGCCGGATTGGTACTGGCGTCTGACTGTTAATCAGATTGTTACAGGTTCGAATCCTGTTTAGGGAGCCAGTTTTCATTGTGGGTGGGGATCATTTAATGATTGAGGAACCCTCCGTTATATTTTGAGTGTAGGAGTTCTAGTTATGACTGAAGTTCTTGTTTTCAAGTTTCCAGATCTTAAGCATGAAAATCGCACAATAATCGAAACTCGTTTTTGTGAATTGATTAATGCTAAACGCCAAGGAGAAGAACTTCAACCAGAAGTTATGGATTGGATGGATAGTGCTAATAATTTTTTGGAGAGCTTGTGATGTCGAATATTGTTGACATCACCAATCAAAGTAAACAAATTATTAAAGAATTTACAAATATTGAAATAGAAGTTATACGTGAAGCATTGATCGAATATAAAATTAATATTCGAAGAGGTGTGGTTAAAAATGATCGTGATCATGGGATTGATATGGTTATTATTGACGATATTTTTGATAAGATTTAATTTTAATGCCCTAGTATCGGTCCCGCCTTCTAAGCGGTCATCAACGCCGTAATTGGAGTATGGGGGTTCGAGTCCCTCCTAGGGCACCATTATTTTATGAGGGAAATATGCATCATAAAAGAGGTAAAAGTAAAAATCAACGATCTGGATGTACGGCGTGTAAGCCGTGGAAAATCAACGGGGTAAGAACAGAAAGTATTTATGGTGAAAAGTTTAGTGATCATATACGCAGAACGTCACCAAATATTAGAGATTTAAATGGACATATGGCGGAATAGGTTGAAAGCAACGGACTCTTAATCCGTTCTCGAAAGAGCATAGTGGGATTCGAACCCACAATGTCCTCCAAATATTTTATGGTGGTTAAGGTGTTGATGGATACATGTCGGCCTGTGAAGCCGAAGTGACGGGATCGTTACCCGTTAACCACCCCAGAAAATGGTCTTGACAGCGCCTAGAGGTAGTCAAGGGAAACTGATATAAAGTCGCATATCAGCCCACAGTTTATATAATGAATGCATCTTTGATGAAGTAGTTATCATACCTGCCCGACACGCAGGAATAGAAGGAGCGTAACCTTCAAGATGCACCAAATTAATGCGCTTGTAGTGTAAGGTAGCACGACCGGATTTATATCCCGGATGCCCAGATTAGGGGTTGGTTCGAGTTCAAGTCTCGACGGGCGCACCATTTTAAGGAATTTATTATGAGTAGATTTGGAATTATCCAACCAGAGGATGATGGAGTATGCGATCTTTGTCATAAAATTGCAGAAACTCGTCCGTATGGACCTAATAGTGAAGAAGTTTGTTTTGAATGTGGCATGAAAGATTTGGCCGCAGCTAAACGAGGATTTGAACGGTTGGTATTAGGGAAATATGATGTCTAAAATTGTGATGTATTGTATCTTTGCAAAAGAATCTGTAAAGAAAATGAATGGTAATCGTGGTAAATTAGCTTCGATGGCTGGCCATGCATATCTTCATTCATATTGGGATGCAATTCATTCTGTTATATTAGACTGCGGTGGCGCTAATGCTCATACCCCAGCTAATTGGGGTGCAGCTATGCAAGCTTTAGCTTACCAAAATACTGAGAAGGCATATAAAATAACTTTAGCTGTTGAAACCATTGAGGAATTAGTTACACTACAAACAGCATATAAAGATATATGTGGAACTTCGCTTGTCACTGACGCCGGAGTAACGGTATTTAGTCAACCTACTACGGTTTGTCTTGGTATAGGTCCAATCGAAGAAGAAAACGTTGGAGAGGACTTAAAAGCTTTGAAAGTTTTTATCTGAAATATTTCTTGACATAGGGTTTTGTATAATATATACATATAATCAGAGCCGGTGCGTGAGGAAGTCCTTGCAACAGTCTGCAAAACTGTTTCGAAAGGCGTAAGTGGGAGCGTTACCCCGCCGGTTCTCCATTTATTATGAGGTATATGATATGACAGTAGCAACTTCTCGGGGAATGCGTGGCACTCTTAAAAAGTTTGATCGTGTCGAACATAATACATATGACAAAAAAGGGCGGGATGCATTTCGTAAATTTTTGAATCTTCAATTTGAAGCTAAGGGATATAAGACCATCGATAATGCAAATGAGCATGGCATCGATCTTCTTACATTAAATTCAGATGGAGAAGTAATTTATTGTTGGGAAATCGAGGTTCGTCACGGTAATTGGCAAGGTGATGTTGCGTTTCCATTCGGGGCAATTAATTGTATTGAACGAAAAGATCACCAATGGCGAAGAGAAAAAAGTTTCACCTCTAAAATTCCTAACCCATTGGCAGATGAATATGGTGTATATTATGTTCAGTTGAATAAAGAATGTACTAGAGCTGTTATTATCAAAGATAAGGTAATTTTGGAACATAATTTAAAGCCTTGGAGTAATCGTAAAGCTGAAGGTGAATATGTTAGACAAGTTCCTTTAAATAGAACAACTCAAGTTAGGATTGCGGGTGTGGCGTAGGGGTAACGTGCGACATTGCCAGTGTTGAGTCGGGAGTTCGATTCTCCCCATCCGCACCAAATTTAGGATATATTGATGAGTCTACATAAAACAGAAATTAGATTAGTTGCCGTTGTTGAAAAAGATAGATTTCATAATTTTGTGACTAAAGTTTTTCTAGCCAGAGTTCATTATTATGAAGACAAACTTGTTAAGTATGAAGATTTTTGGCAAGTAGGATCTAAATTAGATTTTGAACTTCCACATCTTGGATATGAGGTTCCTAATAAATTCAACGAGTTCTTTGCTTCTAAATTAGAAGAATTAAGAAATTCAATTAATTCTGCTATAGACGAACGAATTGAAGCTACTAAACTTCCAATTTTATATTATCCGACAGATTTTTATCTAGGGTTTTAAAAATGCCTATTAAGTATGAATCTTGGCCTATTCGTGAACATCCCGGCGGCCAGACCACCGGATGCTATAAATCTGGGATAAAAGGTATCCATTATATTGGAGAATATCCAACAGGAATTGAAGCATCGTGTGAATATCATAGAAGTCAATTCAAAAATAGAGTTGCCGTTCAAGAAATGATAGAATGGGCATTAGCAGCCGCTAATATAAAAGAATAACACCAAAATTAACTTGACATTAACCTTTCTCTGGTATAGTCCTAAAATAAGACAGGAGTATATTATGAGTAATGTTTATAATTTGGTTAAATTGGCTGCTATTCCGATGATTATTGGTTTAGCGCCTTTTAAGAACGATTATGCTGGATTTAAACCATTGTTTAGGTTTGAATTGTCACATCGTATTGATAAAAGAGGACCAGTTGATTTTGCACCAGTTAAAAAAGCTGGTCTATCCAAACTGTCATTTGGGTATTTAGACTTCAATGGAAATATTCCAAATTCCAAGACTGTGGATTGGAATTCGTCTATGAAACGTGTATGGAATAAGAAATTGCATATTCAAAATGTTTCTCCTGCCACTGTATCATCTGCATCGTCTATTATTGACCATTATGTAAATTCTTCGCCTGAAAAGATGTCAATCGTTCGCCATAATCATATTTTGAATATGGACCTTGGTAAGGTTAAGAACGATATTAATTGGGGACATTTGTGTGTTGATAATAAGCTTGATACAGCGCATTGTTGGGGACTAGTGTACTCTGCCATCCAAATTGATGCAAATGCTCTTACAGCGTATTCTATGACGGAATTGATGCCATATCGTAATGGTGAGCAGAATTATATTATGATGAATCTTTATATGAAAGAAGGTGGTCGTAATTTTCTGGATAATATTCCGTCATTGGGAGATACTTTGCTTAGCATGGGTAGATATCAATTTACATCCTATGCCGTAGGATTTGATAAAGATGGATTGCGACCTGCTAATAAAATTAGTAAGTATTCTCGTCATCATAAGCTTCCGACCTCTGTAATTAAACTTCAGGGGTTGACAAGTGATCGGGCTGCATATTATTTTTCAACTTATAATATTATGTCTTTGATTAAAAAGATGAATTCAGATCAAATTATAAAATTTAATAAGCGTTGTGTTTATCAAAGAGAGCAAATGGTGGAATATATTGCTACGGCCCACCATAATCCAGCCTATGCTAGGACACATGCTCTTAATTGGATTTCGCATGGATGTTCTAAACCCCTGATTTCTTATCAAGGTAAAGAGTTGAAAATTTATTCTCAAAAAACATCTACCAATTATAAGGCAATTCGTCATTATGGGGTATAAATCTTGTATAGCTGGTGCATTAATAACTTATTTTATAATTGGGGTTATGGCTCGGAGTGATTGGGATAATATCGGTACTGTAGTGAATGCTATTTCTCAATTAAAAGAAAAGAGTGATCTAGTATCATTAGAATATAATTCTACAACAGTGGCGACATCTACATACCAAAACTATAAAATGAAGGCAGAGCTATCATCTATTATAAGTGGTTCTGTAGAATTTAAAACAAGTTTAAATAAGATAACTTATAACGTAGATTATGCTAATAAAAAGATATCTGTACATTTGCCAAAAACTTTTATAAGTACCCCTAATATTGATTCGACAACTATTAAAAATTATGATAATGGTTCGTGGTTACTTTTGAGTACAGATATCAGAGATAATATGCGGAATCAAAATATTATCTCTGCTAGAAAATTTTTTATGGATGATGCGAAAAAAGATATTGACATAGCACATAAACATGCTATATATAGCATATATTATGATTTATTAAAGCCAATAGAAAAAACCGGAGTTACGGTTACTATTGATTAATATGGAGCAGAACGCTAATCGGCGGGCGGCTTGATTTTCAATCAAGTGTAAGCGGGTTCGAACCCCGTCTGCTCTACATAGAACTCCGGGTTTACATATATAGTACATATGGTAAATCTAATTATGTAAACCCGGAGAATATTTTGTTTTATACAATTTATAAAATAACAAATAAGATAAATGGTAAAATTTATATCGGAAAACATCAAACAAAGAATTTAAAAGATTCATATATGGGATCAGGAACATTATTGAATCATGCCATTGAAAAATATGGAATAAGTAATTTTGATAAAGAAATCGTATATATTTTTGATACCAAATTTGAGATGAATTCCAAGGAAGCCGAATTAGTAACTGAAGAGTTTTGTGCAAGAAATGACACCTACAATATCTGTGTTGGAGGTAAAGGTGGATTTAGTTATATTAATTCAAATGGACTAAGATCACCACGAGCTTCTAGCATGGGAGGATATAGTCGTAGAAATTATACATCTAAACAATTTAAAGAATATCATTCATCCGAAAGTTGGAAATTAAATAGAATATCTAAGATTATAGAACGCCACGGTAAAGAAGCATTTTCTACATTTCTTGGTAAAAAACATTCAGATGAATCTAAAAATAAAATGCGTTTATCTAAAATAGGAAAAAATTGTGGAAAAGAAAACTCACAATTTGGAACACAATGGATTACTGATGGTATAGTAAATAAAAAGATAAAAAGAATTGACAATATTCCAGATGGATGGTATAAAGGAAGAACGGCCCCCATGGTGTAAGTTGGGTAGCATATAGACCTCTCAAGTCTATGATCCGGGATCGAAACTCGGTGGGGCTACCATATAAAATGAAAGTAATGACATGCCAAAGTACAAATTGTTTGAAGCCATAGGAACTATCCTTGCCGCATTAAATGCGATGGCGTGTGTGACAGAATTATATTCTGGTGAGTATATTAGTTCTTTTATAAGCGGGTTATTCGCTCTAGCCATAACTCACCAACTAATATACTCTCCTTTGTTTAAGAAAAAGTGAAATATTATGACAATAAAAATTATACATATGATTCTTATAATTTTGAATTTGCTGGGATGTATAGCCGATATATTTATTGGGCATTATAGCCTTGCTATATTTAGTGGGATAATTGGTTCTTATTTGCTATATCAAAGATTAACATATCCTATGTTTAAAAAGTAACATATATACTATATTGCCCTTTCCTCTAATGGTAAGAGAGCGGACTCTGACTCCGTGAATCAAGGTTCGAGTCCTTGGAGGGCATCCATAATAAAAATTAATGCCCCTTAGTCTAATGGTAGTGACAACAGACTTTGAATCTGTAGGTTTTGGTTCGAGTCCAAACGGGGCATCCAGATATCCGTGTAGCTCAAAAGTAGAGCAATGAACTGATAATTCATAGACGGTGGAGCGTTACCGCCCTCGGATACCAAATTATTCCCGGAATTATCACAAACTACAATTCCATTCTTTACCATCTATATGAATATAAGGCACTTCCTAGTGTTCATGGATATGTGCTTCTTTCTGAAATTGTTTTAAATTAATTGTTGACACCTAATTTAAAATACGTTAGAAGAGTTACATCAAGACCGAAAGGAAGTAGCATGAAAGTTCTTTGGAATGGATCGTCAGACATCAATACTGCTCTGAAAACGTATAAGACTTATGCGAATGCTGTTAAAGCGGCAGAGAAAATTCTTGGTGATGCTAATCAAAATGTGGTTATTGCAGCTACGCCAGAAGGAAGATTCTTTCCGGTGGCAATCGGCCATAAAGCTCTCGAAACGGGTCTTCATTTTCATATGTGTGTTGCGGCATAAAGGGAGAATTAATATGGGTTATCGTACTGTAATAATGTTGAACAATGATTACCTCCATCAATGGAGTAACGATCCAGAATTGGGTAAAAAGATTATCTATTCCCCAACATATTCTAACAAGATAGGAAATTATGGTAGAGTTGTCGAATGCACTCATGCTGACAATCAAACTCTCGCTATGTTGGATCATTATGATGGATTTAATGCTCTGTCATATGGTGCATGGAAGCGTGGACAAGATAATAATGATGTTAATCTTAAATTGATTAAAGAAGCTGCTAGGATTCTTGGATATCGATTGGTTAAAAATAAATCATCATAATATCTATTGACACAGCTGATTTTGTATATTATGACACTTGTAACAGATAAAAGTGAGATATATTATGTACGGATATGAATTCCCAGAAATCTATAATATTAAAGATGTTCTACCTGCTATCAAGGATCGTCCTGAATTTGTAGTTGCCGAGAAAGAAGGTTATACTGTTGTAAACTATAACGTTTGTTTTCATGATACGTTTCCTGATGTAAATGGTGAGTTTAAGACGATTGGTTCTTTAGAGGAGCGTAATCTTCCACAATATCAAGCCAAAATTCGCCGTGAATGTCGTGGTATCATTTTTGATTCTAAAACTGGTGATATTATTCGTCGCCCTTATCATAAGTTCTTCAACGTGAACGAGCGTGAAGAAACTCAGGAAAATCAAATAAATCTTGGTCATCCACATGTCATTGTTGAAAAATTAGATGGAAGCATGATTGCTCCATTCATTGTCGATGGTCAGATGATCTAGGGGTACTAAGATGGGTGCTACCGATGTTGCTAAGCCTGTAGAGGAGTTTGTGAAGAACAATCCCCAATATGAGAAGTTTGCTCGTTGGATGATTTCCATGCACCTTACTCCGATCTTTGAATGGTGTTCACGTAAACAACGTATCGTACTTGATTATAAAGAAGATCAGCTTGTTTTGACTGCTATTCGTCATTTGCATAATGGCCATTATGCAAAGCATGATTCCATGGTTAAATTTGTAGAAGGTAATGGTGATATTCCTGTTGTTCGGGTATTTAATATGACCAATTATGGAGAACAAAACGATACTAAGGCTTTCCTTGAATACGTCCATGATTTGGAAGACCTTGAAGGTTTTGTGGTTCGATTTGACTCAGGCCATATGGTAAAATTGAAGTGCCATTGGTATGTCCAAATCCATAAAGCCAAGGAATCGATTTTACAAGATCGAAATATTGTTGAGATGATTTTGGAAAATTCTCTTGACGATATTAAAGCTCATGTGCTAGATGAAGATCGTATCAAGTTGATAAATTTCGAATATAAAATTGAGTTTTTCTTGCATGAAATGGCAACCTGTCTTTTCAACAGGGTCGAATATTATACAAAAACTCTTGGGTTGGATCGTAAAACTTATGCCATCAAATATGGTGATAAGGAGCTTCCTTACCTTCGACCTTTGGTATTTAAATTGTTTGATGACAATTCTCCGGCCCTAGCATACGATGCCATTTTAAATATGGTTCGTAATAATCTTGGTAGCAATACCAAATATAATCAACTTCGTGATGAATGGTTTGATGGAGCGATGTATAATGATTGATTGGAAAGCTCTTTGGGCAGCTATATTGGATAATGATGCGCTGATGGATTTTGTAGCCGCATTTAGTTTACTATTTGCAGCTTGTGTTGGAGTATGGGGATCAATTGAAATATTTTTTCTACTAGCATCATTTGTGGGAGAGGTTGGTGCATTGTGTATCATACTTGGTGCGATTACAATAATTCCAACTTATGTACTAATTGTAGAACCATTAATTAAAGATTATAGGATGTATAGAGATGAAAATAACCGTTTTAAGTGATCTACATGCAGAGTTTGATACTCTGCCTCGCCCTATCCCCGGATCGGACGTTCTCGTTCTTTCCGGGGATATTTACGTGATTGACTATCTACTTCGTGGATCAGAGAGTCCTTATCAGCTTACTCTTAATGCTGATTTTAGCTCATTTATGGATTATTGTTCTGAAAACTGGAAGAATGTAATTTATATCCTTGGCAACCATGAATATTATCATGGTAGGATCGATTCATATGCGGCATATTTAAAAGTGTTGTTTAATGCGTATCCAAATGTTCATGTTTTGGATAATGATTCTATTGTTATAGATGAGATTAAATTTATCGGTTCCACTTTATGGTTTGATGGCAACAAACGTAATCCTACGTCTCTTGTTATTATTGGTGATTGTATGAATGACTTTAGGCTTATTACATGGGGTAAGCCTAATTATCGTAAATTCAAGGTATCTGATGCCGTATTGCTACATGACAAGGCTGTAGCATACCTTAAAAAGGAAATTGAGGGGTATGTTGGGAAAGTTGTGGTATGCACTCATCATGCCCCAAGTCCACTTAGTATAAATGCAAAATATGCTGGTGATTATCACTTGAACGGTGCATATCACTCTGATTTGTCCGAATTGATTTTAGATAATGAGCATATTGTGCTTTGGACACATGGACACACTCACTCTAGCTTCGATTACCACATTGGAAAAACTAGAATTGTAGCTAATCCAAAGGGTTACAGAGAAGAAAATAAAAATGAGTTCAATCCCAATTTAACACTTGACATCTAAACGAAGTATGTGTATAATCTTTAATGTAGAAAGCATGATATTATAAAATCTATTAAATCTTTTCCTATTTTAGAAGGAACGTCTTCCGAGCGATCATCGTCAACCTCCCACCATTCGAGTGGGAGTTCTAGCATGAAAGATAAAATTCTTGCTGTATTCGGTGGGTCAGCTGGTCTGAAAGAATGCTTTATTGCTGGCGGAGCTATTACCAGTTTAGTCACAAATAAACCAATTAATGATTGGGATATCTATCCCAAATCTACCAAGGCTAGAGATGAAGCTTTAGTATGGATGTATGAATCTGGATATTGGAATGCACATGTTTCGTCAAGAGCATTGACGTTTGTTAATTCTGATTCTACTGTTCAAATTATGCTATTTGAAATGAAATCTATGGGAGACTTTATTCGTTGGGTTTTCAATGATATCATGAAGGAAGAAATGGATACAATGATTGCTTCCCAGATTGACCCAAAGAAACTTGGTGGTCCTATTGCGAATATCGCTAGACCTTGGTTTATTAATAAGTTAAATTCGGAGACTGATGTATGAGTGTTATCAAGATCGGTGTAACAGGCACACGTTCCGGTTGTAATCAATATCAAATTCAAATGGCATGCAATTTTCTTCATAATATTAAACATGAAGGTGCAAAAATTTATGAAGAATTTGAATTTCATCATGGCGATTGTATAGGAGTTGATGCAGAATTAGCAGATATAGCCAAACAACTTGGTTATAAAATTGTATGCCATCCGCCTGCAAAAGAGGATCTACGAGCTTTTGTTATCTCAGATGAACGTAGAGAGCCTTTAAGCTATTTTGCTCGTAATAGAAATATAGTTGACGAGACAGATCTTCTTATGGTAGTGCCATATCAAAAAGAATGGCAACCTAATGGAGGAACATGGTATACGCATGATTATGCAGAAAAACAACAAAAGCCTATGATTATTATCTATCCAGAGGCCGAGAAGTGAAGACATTTCAATATTTAAATTTTGTTGAAATGTCTGAAGCTACAATGAATAGATATGGAGCGGATGGATGGGAATTAGTCTCAGTATATGTGAAAAATTATCACACACATTATGTTTTTAAGAAAGAAATTATTAATGAAAACGAAACCTCATCTGTATAAAAGAACAACCAAAGGTAATATTCAAATTTGGTACGCAGAAATCGATGGGGGGTCTTACCATACTATTTCTGGCCAAATAGATGGAAAGAAGACTATTTCTAGTTGGACTAGGTGTAAGTCTAAAAATGTAGGAAAAACTAACGAAACTTCGCCAGAAGATCAGGCCGAACTTGAAGTAATAGCGATGTATGAAAAACAAATAAAAAAAGGCTATTTTGAAAACATTAATGATGTTGATAACAGACAAGGTGTTGAACCTATGTTGGCAACAAAATGGAAAGATCGTCTACGGTTTTTAATTGAAGCCGGAGTTACCTCAGTATCAGTCCAACCAAAATTAGATGGTGCCAGATGTATCGTCACCAAAGATGGATGTTTTTCTCGTAATAAAGAATTATTTGTATCTGTTCCCCATATTTCGGATGCGTTGGCACCATTATTTGAACAATTCCCAGATCTTATTCTGGACGGCGAACTTTATAACCATGAATATAGCCGTAATTTTAATAAGATAATGTCATTGATTAAGAAAAAAACTCCAACTGCGGAAGATCTTATCGAATCTGCTGCCAAGGTTCAATACTGGATTTATGATGTGCCATCTATAGATGTAGGATTTATACAAAGATATTCTACGTATGAGGCAATCGTATATGTTATTAATCATCCTTCTATTGTGGCCGTAGATACTATTCTCGACTGTCCATTGGAAAATGTCGGTAATGTATGTTCGGAATATCTACAATCTGAGTTTGAAGGTGGCATGGTACGTCTCAATGAAAAATATGAATTTAAGCGTTCGACATCATTAATGAAATGGAAAGAATTTCAGGATGATGAATTTTTGATTATTGATGTGGTGGATGGAGATGGTAATCGTGAGGGAGTAGCTGCGAATGTAATTTGTCAGACAAAAGAAGGTAAATTATTTGGAAGTGGTCCATTAGGTTCTCTCGAATATTGCCGACAACTTTTGGTTGACAAATCTCAAATTATAGGTAAAATGGGTACTGTAGTATTTCAGGATTATACTCCTGATGGTATACCAAGATTTGGAAAATTTAAAGGCGTAAGAGATTATGAGTAATTATAATATTTTGACAGTTAAAACTGGACTTTCTCCTGAAACTCTGGCATGGCATAAACGAGAAGGTTGGGAATTGGTTGGAGTTTCGGTTAATCCTTATTATAATGAAACTCAACAAATGGTTGTTGTTCCAAAATTGAAGTATACTTTTAAGAAGAAAGGATCTGATGATGCGTAAATGTACTTTTTTAGTCGGCGTTCCCGGATCCGGTAAATCCACTTGGGTTGATGCACAGAAAGATTTTAATACCTTTGTTGTTTCTACAGATCGAATTATTGAAGATATTGCTAATACCTATATGATGACATATGATGCAGCATTTAAAGATCTTATAGGGTTTGCTGAGAAAACCATGTTTAATCGTCTGGCTAAGTTAGCTGAAGCTGGGTCTGATATCTACATTGATCGTACTAATCTTTCGGTGAAGTCTCGGAAAAGAATTATCGATATTTTGAAACCATTTGGATATAATTTTAAGGCTGTTGTATTTCCTGTTCCAGATAAAGAAGAATGGCAGCGTAGGTTGGATTCTCGTCTCGGTAAGACAATTCCAAAACATGTTTTGGAATCTATGGCGATGAATTTTCAACATCCCATGATGGAAGAAGGTTTTTCTAAAATTTCTTATGTTTGAGGAGTCAAGGATGTTGACAAATGATATTGCTTCGTATAGAGAAGCGGCAGAGGCCATTGTTAAAGATTTGGAATCTCGTAAAGGTATCGGAGATGAATGGAACGATCTTGACGATGATATCAGAGATGAAATAATTGAAAAATGGTCGGATATTTTAATGGATCATTTGTAAGGAATAAATATGAGTAGAACATTTCTAATCGCTGATACACATTTTGGACATAACAATATGTGTGTTTTTACAGATAAAAATGGTAACCCCATTCGGCCTTGGAATTCGGCGGAAGAGATGGATATTGCTATGATTGAACTGTGGAATGATACAGTTCAAGATAACGATAAAGTTTATGTACTAGGAGATGCGGTTATTGGTCGTAAACATCTGTCTACATTTGGTAAACTGAATGGAAAGAAGGTTTTGATCAAGGGCAATCATGATATTTTTAAATTGACTGATTATACTCCGTATTTTTATGATATTCGTGGTTACCATGTAATGAATGGGTTGATTCTATCTCATATCCCAATTCATGCTGAGTCTCTTGGAAGGTTCGGATGTAATATACATGGTCATCTTCATTCTAACAGGGTTATGACGAAAGTTCCATACAAAGAACTAGATGGTCCCGGTGGAAGTTTTGGATATCAGACCTTTTATAAAGAAGGAATAGATCCAAGATATTTTTGTGTATCTGCCGAGCATACGGAATTCAAACCTATGCTGTTTGATGATGTATGTCAGGCCATTATTGATCAAGGCGGAGAAATTGGGTTTAAAAATGGTAATGGCCCAACTATGTAAAATAATGGTTCCAATCAAGCGGATTAAATTAACATGGGTTAAGCCTATTATACATATATAATGAATATGGAAGGTGAACTGTAGCGGCCTACAGCCTAGTCTTGAAAACTAGTGGCACCTTAACGGGTGTGGGGATCGACACCACCCGCCTTCCTCATAGAACTCCGAGAATTACTAAATAGTAGATAACGTAAATCTATTAGTAATTCTCGGAGAATAGTGTAAGTAATCAAACTATTAGTTACAGATTAAAGTGCGGTAAATATTTTAAGTTATAACTGGAACTGTGGCCGAGCGGTCTAAGGCACCATCTTGGAAAGGTGGCGACCCTTTACGGGGTCCGTGGGTTCGAATCCCACCGGTTCCGCCATAATGACTGCTATATGAGGCATAAAGGCATTTAATGACCGATATATAAGTCAATGGAAGGTAGAGCAGTCGGGTGGCTGTCCTTGTTTGCTAAACAAAGGGAACCTAGAAATAGGTTTACGGATCGGGACCGTTTGGAAGCACCATAAACCCTAAATAGAATAAGTACAACATCAACAGGGATATTTTAAACTATGAAAACTTTTACCTCATTTTTGGCTGAAGCAATGGCTGTCAGCGAACATCCATTAATCACCAATAAGTGTCTTCATGACTTTTTATTCCATGTAAGTAGTCCTTCCGATCCATCTATGCACACAGGATCTATGCATGAAGGCGTGGATGATAAAATGTTTGGCAGCATTTTTGAAGATGTCGATGTTGAAAAGTTTGCTCATAAGTCTATGAATTTACCTAAGACTCGTGCCCTTATTCAACAGGGCAATTCTGAGCTTCCTGATGGGGCAAATGTACATAAGACAATGGGGCAAAAACTTCGTCATACGTTTGAATCGATGGAACACGAATCTCCTTCACAATCTAGTGCAAAACTTAAAGAATCAAAGGCTCATTGGAATTCTTTTGCCCAAAGTCGTGGATATAAAACTGGTCCATCTATGCTAGGTGAAAATGGTAAGACTAAGAAATCCACAGGTGAGATGGTTCATACAAAAGGACTTTCTTTAGCACCACACGCAACTAATGGTCTTCATAAGTTTGATGTTTGCCCTCGTGCTTCTAAAGAATGCCGTGCAAATTGCTTGGGTACAGAAGCTGGTGGAAATAAACAATATCCAGACGCAGCATTATCGGCCAAAGTTTTGAGAACACATTATTTGGCAATGCATCCTGAACATGCTGGACGATTAATTGATCATGAAATTGGTAATCACGTTAAGGCAGCAACAAAGAAGGGATATAAACCGGGAGTTCGTATGAATGTTACTTCGGATATTTCATGGGAACATCATGCTCCGCAACTTTTTAAGCGTCATCCGGGTGCCCAATTTTATGATTACACAAAAATTCCTAACCGTGTCGGCCATCCTAAAACGCCTGAAAATTATCATCTTACACTTTCGCATACAGGGACAGGACATGCTGAATCAAACGATCATGAATCAGTTAAGAAATTGGAAGGTGGACATACAGTGGCTATGGTTTATCACAGGGGTAAGGATGTTCCAAATCCTACTCATGTTGAAGATGTGAAATCTGGCCGTAGATACCCTATCGTAAACGGGGATCATGATGATAATACCTTTGATCGTCACGCACAAGCTGGTAGAACGCTCGGTAAAGCTGGACATGGTGTTGTATCTGGTTTACGCTTAAAAGGCGTTAAAAACGAAGCCGCAGGACATTTTGCAAATAAAGTAGATCATGATGGAATTATTCGCATCAATCACTAAAAATTAGTATTGACTTTTAAATCCCTATCAGATATATCTACCACGGTATTTGATAGGGATTTTTATATGTGGATTAACCACTTATATAAAATAATGATTGACACATTATAAAAACTGTCCTATATAAGTTGAATGCCCTGATGGTGGAATTGGTAGACGCACCAGATTCAAAATTTGGATCCTTCGGGAATGTGAGTTCAAGTCTCACTCAGGGCACCAGTTAAAAGGTTTTATATTATGATTAAGAATATTCTATGTAAATTGGGTTTTCATGATTGGTTGTATAATAATACAACTGTATCAGAAAATATTGAAGATAATTCAAATAACCATGGAACGTTTATGGATTATAAATGTTCTCATTGCGGGAAAGAAAAAACATTTTTTCATCCTTTTAATTAAACATTATTTTGCGGGCGTGGTGGAATTTGGTAGACACCGGAGACTTAAAATTTCCCGAGTTTTACTCATGCAGGTTCGAGTCCTGTCGCCCGTACCAACCTTTCAATAACTTTTACCAGAATAATATCTTTCCATTCTGACAGATCTACCATTTCCTTTATTTTTAGCTTTATAAGTTGACGTTAAAGAATGGCAGTTTGGGCATAGTAAGGTCAAATTTTCTGGTAAATTATTTTCTGAGTTACCATCTATATGTTCAAGTTCAACACTGACAAATTTCTTTGTGAAATCCCATGCGCAAGTTGTATTCAAGCATATGTTACCGTGATTCTCTAAGAGAATATCTTTAGCCAATTTGGAAGATAATTCACCTTTTTCAAATTTGTCTAGTTTTATTTTCTTTTTATGTGTCAGTTCACAATTTTTAGAACAATATTTCGATTTTTTAAACTTTACTTTAGTATTACATAAAATACAAAATTGTGGCTCAATGTTTTTCTTAACAATATTTGTCTTTAATTTTTGTACCATATTCTTTGATCTTAATTTATTATTAAATTCAGCAGAACAAGAATGCGAGCAGAATATTTTTACCCTTTGATGATATGTCGGGGTTGCAAAATTTTTCTGACAATTTTTACAGGTCTTAGAAGTAGAGGGTTTGGGTTGTTTTTCTTTGCATGAATTGCAATACTTTCTTTTCCTAGAGTCTCTATTTACGGTAAAATTTTCTTGACATGTTATGCATTTATTTGTATACATATATACTCCTAATATAATTTATATCTCATTATAGTCATAATGCCCCTATAAGTCAATGGTAGACTGCCAATCTTGTAAGTTGGACACGAGGGTTCGATTCCTTCTGGGGGCACCGCAACTATATATGTGTTTCGAATCTAACCATCGGCACCATTAAAGGTTTTATATTATGAAAAGGACTAATACCGTAACATGGGTTGATGGTCGAGTTATTACTAAACTTATGACACAACTACAGATATCTCTTATGGATTATCAAAAAGATGCATATGATATAATTGAAAATAATAAACCTATAGCAGGAGGGGATTTTCAGGTAATAATTGATGCAATTAACCTTCGAAATAAACTTGATTTGGTTATAGAACAATCTAAGATTAAAAACACAATGGCTGGTCGATCTGGTGATTAAAGAGGTTTCATAAGCCTCTCAGAGTGGTTCGAATCCACTACCAGCCACCAAAAAAAGAGTTGACAAGAGTTATTAAACAGGGTATAATGCCCTCATATTGAAACGGAGAATATATTATGGTTTATTATAAGATTGGTGATATTGTGCGTCAGACGAAGCAAAATGGTAAATATCCATTTTCTGATTTGGCTGACAAAGATTTGGAAGTTATGGAAGTTCTAAATGGCCGACCATATCCAATTCGAGCAAAGTTGGTAGGAACTCATTCAAGTTATAGTGCAACTCTGTTTGCACTAGATGAAATCTTTCTCGTTCCTCAGAAAATCGAAGAACCAAAGGTAACCCCAACTAAGTTTCAGGTTGGTGATAAGGTCAGTTCTATTAAGTATCCCATTTGGAAGAATATGACAGTATACAAGGTATGGGCAGGCGATAAGTATGCCTATACTTGTGTTGACTCCTTTAAGGGGCGTGGAGCTTTTGATGAGAATGATCTTGTATTGGTTGAAGCTGTATCGTCACCTGTAGAAACACCTACAGCACAAGAGCCAGCGAATGCCACTAAAGATAATTCTTTGGTTGAAAGCTTTACAAAGTTTGACACTGAGAATCCATATGTGTATACTCTCTTTAAGTCGTATGCATTTCGTGCGATGAATCGTGGTCACACAACTATTTCACCTAAGACCATTGTTGAACGAATTCGTTGGGATATCCCAGATTTCAAGATTAGCAATAACCATATTTCATATTATGCTCGTAAATTTGTGGATAATTATCCACAGCACGAAAGCTTTTTCCTCTTCAAAAAGGCAGCGTAATCGTGAAATTTAAAGTAGGAGATAAAATCATAGCCACCAAAAAATGTTCCTACAATTTCGAAGGAGCAACAACAAGAGCTGGGACTATTGTAGGTATAGTTAACACAACTCGTTGGCCATATGATGTACTATTTGATGATAAAAACGTTTTTTTTGATCATGTTACATGTCCTTGTAATGAAGATGAAATTGAACTTTTATCTTGACATAATATAAAAACTATACTATATAATTGGTATGAAAAGTTTTTATCAAAAATGTGCAGAAATATTGAATGTAGACTATAATAGCGAACCTTTTCCCTATAGGTATAGGACTCGTTGGAATAATAGACAAGCTGGTGAAGGAAGATTTGAAGGATATGGAATAATCCGTAAATTTGGGTCTAAAATTCATGTAGCACTAAGAAATCCTTTGACACATATCAAAGTATATGATACTGAAGAAGAAGTGTTGGAATATTTAAGACAAGTTAAGACAAATTAAGTTTTGTCTACAGCCGTTTGAACAGTTAATTGGACCATTAACTCAGTAGGTAGAGTGGCGGACTTTTAATCCGTATGTCCTCGGTTCGAACCCGAGATGGTCCACCAGTAAGCTCCCTAGGGGGAGAATGTTCGGTCGCTCCGAGATAGAGTTTGAAAGTTTCTGTACACTGAAATTTTCTCTTGACAATAAATGCAATATAATATATTCTAGCTAAATCTTAATACGAATTCTTTTATAAATAGGAGAAGTTATTATGCCCTAACTTAATATTTTTATTAATTTATTGGATATTGTAATTATTTTTGTGTTTTAAAGTGTGTTTTAAAGGTTGCTGGTGACTATATATTGGAACCAGATTTAAAATGATTGATGTTAGCCTGATAAACTTTTTCTAAGCTAGAAGGGCGTAGCAAGAAAACATCAATCATTTTAGATTAGTAAATATACAATATTATATAAATAGTTACTCTACTAATGGAGTAATCAATGAATAAAAAATATAATAATTATAAAAAAGATGAATTAGCTTTAATAGTAGCAGATTCGATGTCTTTATCTGAAGTTTTGAGGAAATGTGACAAGAGGCCTGTCGGAGGCAACATAAGTCATTTAAAGCGTGTGTGTTCGAAATTTCAAATTGATTTGTCTCATATGACTGGTCAAGCTTGGAATAAAGGAAAAGTCTCTCTAAATAAGAGAAATCCTATCGAACGCTTAGTTACAAGAGATATAAATTCTGGAAGACAAAAAGCATCCCATTTAAGAAATGGATTAATTGCTTTAGGGATACCAGAAATATGTAATGAATGTAAAATTGAATCTTTTTGGAATAATAAAAAATTGATTTTAGAAATTGATCATATCAATGAAAAACATTGGGATGACTCACCTGAAAATTTACAATTTTTATGTCCAAATTGCCATTCACAAAAAAGATAGTGGCGATGTAGTCCAACGGCAGGAGACAACTGGCTTAGAACCAGAACAGTGTGAGTTCGAATCTCTCCATCGCTACCATATAATATCTAGGTGAGATAGCAAGGGCTAAACGGTGGTTTGGAACCACCGGATCGTGGGAGCGTTACCCACCACCTAGACCAGTTTTATATGTGTGTAGAGGTTCGAAACTCGAAACACAGAGTAAGAGGCCACCCATCACCGTAGCGATGGGCATTCATAGTTGAATAGCTAAGATTGGTTGGGCGGGGTAGGAATCCTCATGCTACGGATGGTTTAATAGAGTGCCTCTTTAGCTGATGTGGTCATAGCGTCCGCCTGAAGAGCGGAAGAACGGGGATCGAAACCTCGGAGAGGCACCACATTTATGTGTAGGTAAAGCTAGGGGTTCTAGCAGACGGTCTGTAAAACCTGACCTTAACCGGGAGTGGTTCGAGTCCACACTTACCCACCAATTTTTATGTTGACTTTGTGTTGAAAATGATTTATTGCAGATGGTAAGGAGAAGTTTTATGAAACCAATTCTAATCGATGCAATTCCAACTCACGGTCGACATGCCCAAACGAACTATGAAGTTGGGGAAATGGTGCTAGTAAATACCAATAAATTTGGATGTCAACTGGCTATTATTTCTGAATTTTGTACATATTACGACGAGGCATGTGTAATAGTGACATATAAAGATGGAGAAGATAAGATAATTCCTATCAGAAACCTATCTAAATATTAAATAATGGCTCTGTTGCCGTCAGGGAAGGCCACCGGCTGTCTACCGGTGAAGACGGGTTCGAGTCCCGTCAGAGTCGCCAGTTTTAGGATTGTTACAGCAAATAAAAACGCTATAACTTTGGGTGTCTTAGCGGACAAAAGCAATCCTGTGATATTAGGCTGATTACCGCATTTAAAAAATACTTTTTTGAACAAGAGGTCTGAACCGTTCGATTCGGTGTGCGGGTGGTCCCGGTTAAGCACAGCGCAGCCTGTTATATTACGAAAAAGGGATTATAGTAGTTCCATTAAACCAGAATCCCCGAAAGACCCACAGACGAAAGTTGGTTGAAGCTGTTAGGATGGAATATGAAATTATTTAAAATTATGAAAGATGGCGGTCCAGAATCCACTGTTACAGGATATTGGTTGATAGAATGGAAAAATGTTTTTTCAATTGCGCTTTTGAAATTTGAAGGCAAATCGAGAGAAATGTTTCATTCTCATGCATTCAATTGCTTTTCATGGGTTCTTTATGGAAGATTGACAGAAACTTTTTTAGGTGGTAGATGGGTTTGGCATAAACCAAGTTTGAAACCATTTATAACTAGACGAGAAGATTTTCATAAAGTTGATTCAAATGGTACTACTTTTCTCTTGACATTTAGAGGTCCTTGGGCTAAAAGATTGGGAAGAATATGATCCAAAGTCAGATAAGTTTCAGACTTTGACAAATGGAAGGGTAATATTATGATAGACTGGAATCAAGAAGATTTGAAGTATCCTGATTATGATCTTTGTGTTTACAAAAATAACATCTATATTGATATCGTGCGTAATAATGTAAATCTTACTTGGAGTTTCATATTCGATAATAAAATGATTGCATATAATCTTTCTTCAAGAAAAGATGCAATGAATTTTGCAGAAAATTGGATGGCCGAAAAACAAGAATAAATTTTGTGATATAAGCTTCTAAATAAGCGTACCTACAATCCTAGGGTAGGTTATGTTAGGAAAACATCGGTGCAATTCCGGTTGTCGCAGCCAAGTTAATAAAACGTTTAAGGGTAGAGTGCGTTCCGGCTAGGAAAAACCCTTTATTTTTTAAATATGTCTTTGAAATTTAAAGCCGTGCTTATTCCAATACTAAACTTTTTCTTGTCATATCCGATATCGAATTGTATATTTTGATGTTTAAGTGGTATCCATGCTACAAAAGCCGCTACTCTAGGTTTACCATCAAAATATACAGTTGGACTGATTGTTAAGGTAGAAGTAGGAGTAAAATTAAATTCGCCAGCGTATATCTTAACTGTCTTAGAGATAGAAATATCTGTTCCTAAATTAAACCATTTGTTGTAGGTATAATTGGAAGGAATTTCTACCACAGTTTTAAGAGTTTCATCATATGATATTTTTAGAGATGATTTAAATGTATCATTATCTATTAGTGATACCTTGGCCCCCCAGCTTGTGTCATCTCGATCCAATTCAAATCCTTTTAATACCCCAAGGCGAATTTCTTTAGAATCAGTTCCCATCTCTGGTTGTAATGTATATTGTGGAACAGTTTCAGGATCCGCACCAATACCCGGCCTATCAGCAGTTATAGTTTGACCGAATGTTGGATTACTACATAAAATAATATTTAAGATCAAGAAGAGACAGAGACGTAACCACATCCAGCTTTATCCTTATGAAGTTGATTGAGAGTTGAATGAATTTCTTTGATTTCAGCTAATTCTGCCATCAATGTTTCATGATCTTGGATTGCTCTTATTTCTGTCTTTTCACCTTGAACTTGTTGTCCTACCATGATAAGAGGAAGGACAACAAGTTGAATTATAGACGATGAAATATACATTATTGGAGTCATTAATGTGGGGAATACCAATGGTATCATAACTAAAAAAAAGAAAAAATACACTGTTCCCATGGTCCCCATTAAATCAGTTGCAGTGACCGCTATTTTTTTATTAATATTGTTTATGGACATAATTCTTTCCTTTTGGCTATTCTTAATTTTTGAGACTCGCTGAGTTTTCTTTTACTTTCTTCAGACATAGGTTTTCCTTTGTTTGCTCCGGGTCTACCTATCATAGCCAATCGTTGTTTATGCTTTTGTTCTTCTGTTCTTGGTATTCCTCTGACTCTATCTGCTAATAAGTTTTTATATTTATCTTTATTCATTATTTCTTTTATTTTTTGTTTATGTTCATCCGATTTAGGAATTTTTAATTTTTCAATATGTTCGGAATTTTTCTTTATACCTGACAAGGATTGTGATATTTTAGCAACCCTTGGATCATTTTCTTTAGTTAGTCCTTTGTTCCAAGATTTTCTACCTAAAGCTTTTTCTGATATTTTTATTCTGCACTCTTCGCTTCTTGGTGATCCCGACTGCCCTCTAATTCTTCCAGAAATTCCAATCTCTTCTATAAGGTTGGCCCATTGATTAGAATTGACGATATTATTATCACGAGAGAATTTTAAAGCAAACTCAGTACAAAGCTTTTGGTCATCAAATCCCCAAACATCTAATGTTTTAATATAATCTCTACCATGTTTTTTGATATGTTTTGACCAATATTTACCAGAACCTTTATAAGTAAAGGGATTTAATTTAGTAGTCATTCCAAAATATTTTAATCCTGTGATGGAATGTTGTTTTACGTAGAGATAAATAATCATGTTGACATGCTCCTTGAAAGCTGTTAAGGTGGTTGGAAGTGGGGACTTCGTGAACCACAAAGTTATTTATAAAATATTGAAAATATTACTTGACAACCTATAAATTTACATATATACTTTAGAAATACATGCGGGCGTGGCGTAGTGGTTTGCGTGACTGGCTTCCAACCAGTAGGTGTTGAGTTCGATCCTCACCGTCCGTACCATAAAATTTTGAAAAAATGCTCGGTTAACTCAGCGGTAGAGTGCTGCTTTTACACGGCAGTTGTCAGTGGTTCGATCCCACTACCGAGTACCATATTAGATGCTAAGAAAATATCCGTAAAAACTTAGCCCCGCATCGGGAAGATGACATAGATAGACTATCGGTAAGGGAGCTATCCAAGAAGTTGAAAGGGCTTCACAGAGTTTCATAGCGGGTGGGAGGTTCAGTATCTCACTAGGCTCATATCCTAGAAAACCGGTGCAAATCCGTGACACCGCAACCAATTAATGCCCTAGTATCCCCCTCCGCTACGAACGGAGCGAAAGGTAACTGGAACTAACATGTGGGTTCGAATCCTACCTAGGGTGCCAATATTGTTTTAGTAGTGTAGTTAAACGATCAATAAATAGCACACCAATCACAAAGGCCAAAAATAGTCATATAGAAGGCTTGACAGTAAGATGGTAGAGCGGGTGAAGAATCGTCACTCCCGCCTAAAACTAAATAAAGAATATCGGGAAGTAGCTCAGGTGGTAGAGCGGGTGCTTTGGGAGCATCAGGTCGCAGGTTCGATCCCTGTCTTCCCGACCAATTGTATATACGTTTCATATGCTAGTATTTTATGAGGGATTAAATATGTCACATGATCGTCCAGATTTTAACGAATATATAGAACATATTAAAACGATGCCTAGAGAACATTTAGAATTACTAGTCGTAATATTGGCAGGCACATCGGCAAACTCACTGCATCAATATAAAGAAATAATAGAAATTATAAATAATTTTAATTAGGTTGCATATGACCGATCAAGAAATAATAGATGATATATTCGATAGTAGTAAATATTTCTATCCGCAAACATTTAGCTTTCTTAAAGCTTTACCGAATACCAAACCACGGGATGGCGGCGGAATAATATTTTATTATTCAGATGTTATAGATTATGCAACTAAAAATGATTTAGTTATTAAGAACCAAAATGTCGTTAATCTCGGACAATAGGTAGCATGCATCAGAGCTGCTCTGGTATAATACAGAGATTAAGTTTTCTTGCAGGGTTTTTCTTTAAAAAACCTTGCCCTCACGTTTGCGTAGTGATCAATGGTTTAACACGTCAGTCTCCAAAACTGAAAATCTGGGTTCGAATCCCAGCGCATTCGCCAATATTTTCCTTGACATAGTAATATCAAGTCTATATAGAAGGCAACATTACTTAATGTTTTGAAAGGAAGTAATATGTTTGAAGATGCCAAAAAAGCTATCATGAACTCATCACAAAGTTCTTCTGTGTATGTTGGCGCAGATAGTATTCGTTATAAGAAAAATAAAAAGTGGATGGCAAAGTATTCAACTGTTATTATTCTACATAAAGATTCTCGACATGGATGCCAAATTTTTCATCATACAGTAGACCTAGAAGATTATGGCAATCTAAAGCAACGACTACTGACAGAGGTTCAGTTTGCAGTAGATGCCGCAACTGATATTCTGGAAGTCCTAGGTGGTAGGCATATGTCGGTCCATCTTGATATCAATCCAAATCCAAAGCATAAGTCTAATGTGGCTGTTAAAGAAGCTCTTGGTTGGGTTAAGGGCTGTCTGGGTATAGATGCACAAATTAAACCTCTGGCATGGGCCGCTACTCACGCCGCCGATCATGTTGTTAGACACTAGAAAGTAAAATTATGAAAGTAACTAATCGTGTAGTCAAGATATCTCGTAAAGATGTGTGGAATCTTGACTACACGTTAGCACGAATTATTCATCCCGCTCTCATCAAATTAAAAAAGAATAAGCATGGTTCATGTATTGTAGATAACGAAGATGTACCAGAAGAATTAAGGAATCATAATTCAGGTTTTGATAACGATGAAACTGTACATGATAGATGGAATTGGGCTTTGGATGAAATGATTTGGGCATTTGCTCAAATTTTAAAGCCAGAAGATTTTCATCATCATAGTGATAATATGACATTAGTTTTCACCCCTAAAGCTGATAAACCAAAATATTCAGAAATGCATATAAATGACCAAGTGGATCCAAACAAGCCTAAATATTGGTATGATAAAGAATCTGCATTAGAATATGATAAACGTATAGCTAATGGATTGATATTATTTGGCAAATATTATAGAGGATTGTGGGATTAATGCCTATTTACAGATTTAAAAATACTGAAACTGATGAAGAATGGGAAGATTATATGGGTATTTCCGCTCGTGAATCTTATTTGGCCGACAATCCTCATATAAAACAAATGGTAACTGGATGTGCTATCATAAGCGGAACTGGCGATAGTATCAAACCAGATGCCGGATTTAATGATATGATGGGAAGAATAGCTAGAGCCAATCCTACTTCTAAAATGGCAGATACATATGGTGATAAAGGTATTAAGCAAACAAAAATTCGAGAAGTCGTAAAGGCTAAACAGAAAAAATTTGGTATCAAAGCTACTACAGATTGAATAAATTATGTCACTTGAATTAATGAAATTTGAAGATTTAGAATGTGAAACTCTACCAACAGGTAGATATTATATCACACCAGATGGTAAAAAATATCCATCAGTGACTACGGTATTAGGTAAAACATCCGATAAAGACCATCTAATAAAATGGAGACTTAAAATTGGAGATGCAGAAGCTGATAGAATCACTAGGGCCGCTGCAATGCGAGGAAATGAATTACATAGTTTGGCCGAACGATTTGTCATGGGAGAAAAAATAGATCCTAGACGGGAAAATAGTTTGGCATTAGCTCTATTTGGCCAAATAAGACCTATTCTATTAAAAAATGTTAGAAATATTGTAGGGATAGAAGTTCCATTATATTCAGATACACTTCGAATAGCCGGAAGATCTGATTTAATTGCCAAATTTAAGGGCAAAAGATCGATTATAGACTATAAAACCAGCACCAACGAGAAAAAGAAAGAATGGATAGAAGATTATTTTATCCAATCTACGATCTATGCTATCGCATTTAAAGAACTAACTGGGATATCCATTGATCAAGTTGTGATTATCATTGCTAACGAAAATGGCGATGGTCCATCTGTTTTTATTGAAAATGTATCCGATTGGGTTACAGTCGCACATGAAAGAGTTGACGCATATTATAGCTTGACATCTGAGTAAAATTGGAATATAACTCCTAAATAAGGAGACAATTCCATGGCAAACTTTATGGTCGATTTTTATTATTCTAAGAATAATGTTCGTAATCGTCGTCAGCAACAGGGATCCAGTGTGGTCCATTTGCATGGGGCTGAATCAGAATTTGCCGTCCAAAGTTACCTAGATCGTCTATATCCTGATGCTAGGATTTCTATTAATAAAATTTCTTGGAGATAATATGCGTTTCATCGTTTATGGAAAAAATAATTGTCAATTTTGTGATAAAGCAAAAGAAGTTCTCACTAATAAGAATTTTGAATTTACATATATGAATCTTGGAGAGGACTATACCAAAGAAGAGCTTTTAGAATTAGCACCAGATGCTAAGACTGTTCCTCAAATTTGGGTTATATACGAAGATTCTTACTATAGACCTATAGGCGGGTATGATTCTTTAGTTGAATATATTTCAGAAATGGATGATCAATATAAATCATTATTTTTTCATGATATGACAAATTATTCTCCATTATCGGTTGAATATAACACTGGTTTACACAGTGAACAAGATATGCTTACATTTATATCATTAGATCCATTAGATAAAGATATCGTGGTAGTGTCTGGTAAACATGGAAAATTTAATCTGAATTATTCAAATGTTATTTCTTATACGATAAGTGAGAGTATATGATACAACCGTTGACCAAATGGGAACATATTAAAGCTAAAATAGCGGTATGGTTAGTTGTAAATCTAGCGTCCAGAATAAGTGCAATGGCAGTCTTGTCGTTATGCTTAGATATCGGGCGAAAATATGTTGAAGAAATAGAAATTGGGGATGAATTGTGAAAGCTATTGTTACCGGAGCAGGGGGATATATTGGCCGAATTCTTTGTAAAATTCTTCATGAATCTGGTTGGAATGTTGTGGCTTTGGATATTGATAATAAGCCTTTGGACATCATTTCTAATTATGTTTCTCGTGCTTATAATAATAAGCCTACAGGATATGGCAATATCAACTTTTGGAAAGCTAAACAAAATAAAGTTGATGTAATATTCCATTTAGGAGCCAATAGTTTGCTTGGCCCATCTGTGACAAATCCTCTTACATATTTTAAAAACAACAATTCACATTTAACTGAAATGTTGACTGGTATCGTAGAAGGAGTAAATCAAAAAACTCCTATTGTTTTTGCTTCTTCTGCTGCGGTATATGGTGATGTTGGAACATCACATCTAATCAGAGAAGATTTAGCAGGAAATCCCATCAACCCCTATGGATGGACCAAATGGTTCGGAGAGAAGCTCTTAGAGGCTGTATGTGCCGCATATGGTGCCAGAGCTATGGCTATGAGGTTTTTCAATGTAGCAGGCTCATATGGGGAATTAGGACAGGATGTTGATCAACCTCATATATTGACAAAAATGTCTATGGCCTCTATAAATAAGTCTGAATTCAAGATATTTGGATCTGATTATAATACATATGACAGAACCTGTGTTAGAGATTACATACATGTAGAAGATGTGTGTCGAACTCTTATAGCTGCCGCCAACCATATCATCCTCACTGAATATGGATATTTCGACACATTTAACGTTGGAAATGGTAATGCATGCCATAGCTCTAATAAAGAGCTTGTAAAAATGTTTCAGCAGCATTTTCCTTTAACTTATTCGATAAGCGAAGAACGTTCTGGGGATCCTGCGTATCTTTTAGCAGATACGTTTAAAACCATCACACAATTGAATTATAGACCCAAACACAATTTAAGCGATATTATTAAATCGCATTATAGACATATCGAGGAATTAAATTATGAGCATTGATCCAAAACTTTGGTCCCGTAATGAATTAAATAAGAATTCTCATGGCGGAACTGAACAAATGGTAGAAGGTCTTATTTCAAGATTAAACCCGGAATTTCATGATAAATTTCAGATTATTCCTTCTCGTGTACGAGAATTACATGATGATAGGCTTAGAATTTATTGGGTTCATGATCTACCAATGGATAGTGAAACTAAACATCTACAGGATCCTAATAGCAGAAATAGGTTTCATAAGATAGTATATTGTGGTAATTGGCAAATGAACGCATATCAGATGTTGTTAGGTGTCCCCCAAACTCAGCAATTCTGTGTAATCGATACCGCAATTGATCCATTTCCAGCAATTAATAAACCAGATCCAAAAAAAGAAATACGTTTAATCTATACCTCCACTCCTCAGAGAGGATTGAACATCTTGGTGCCAGTATTTGAAGAACTGGCGAAGAAACATCCTAATATAATTTTAGATGTATTTTCTAGCTATGCAATTTATGGATGGTCAGAAGCTGATGCACAATTCGAAGAATTATTTGAACGTTGTCGAAATCATCCCCAAATTAACTACCACGGATTTGCTAGTAACGAAACTGTAAGACAGCATGTAGCAAATGCACATATTTTTGCATATCCTTCCATTTGGATGGAATGTAATAGTAGATCCTTGATTGAGGCAATGTCATCTGGTTGTGTATGCGTTCATCCTAATTTTGCAGGATTAACTGATACAAGTGGTGGGTTGACATTACAATATCAATGGGATAATGATCAAAACAAACATGCTGGATTGTTCTATAATCTCTTGGATGATACTATTAATCGTCTACAAAATGATAATATGATGCCATATCTTAATTTTGTAAAAACATATGCAGATTTTAGATTTAATTGGGATAGAGTGTCTTCTCAGTGGAATGCCTTATGCCAATCATTGGTAGCCGAAAACATAGGGAAAGACATTTCTGTAGCGTCTCCAAAGTTCATGTATAGGACCGGATAATGACAGAGGATGGACGTAAAGAAGCCAAGCGCAAAGAATATCACGATGAGCTATGGGATGCTACCCCAGATTGTGACGGGGATATAGTTAATGCCCCCGGCGGCGGGGTAAAATGTACTAAATGTAGAGGTTGGGGTTGTTATTGAGGAAATTTTATGATTTTAGCTAAAGCTCCGTTACGGGTTAGCTTTTTTGGAGGTGGTACAGATGTTCCAGAGTATTATATTAATAATGGCGGTGGCGCTACAATCTCCATCGCTGTTGATAAATTTGTTTATGTGGCTGTTAGTAAAACTCCGCATCGTCATGTTAAAATTTCATATATGAAACAAGAACTTGTCTATGATATCAATGATATTGAACATGATATTGTCAGAGAAGTTCTCAAATATTTTGGAATAAAAACAGGTATCGAAATTAATACATGGGCGGATATTCCTACGATAGGAAGTGGGCTAGGTGGATCTTCTGCCTTCACATGTGCCCTTATTTCTGCTGTAGTAGATTTATATTCTTTTTCTGGATATAATGCATATTCAATAGCAGAGCTTGCCTCTAAGATAGAAATTGAAAAATGCGGATGGAGAATTGGCAAACAAGATCAGTATGCTTCAGCATTTGGTGGGATGAATTATATCGAATATTCAGAATCTGGATGTAAAATTTCTAAAATTGATGATAATAATATATTGGATAATTGTGTTCTTATTTCAACTGGAATACAAAGAAAAGCCACCTCAATTTTAGATACTGTGGTGTTTGATAAATCGAACCACTTAGATAAAATAAAAGATATAGCGCATTTAATTGGAAATTCTAAAGTAGATATAATTCAGTATGGCACAAATTTATCTCATTCGTGGAACCTTAAGAAAAAAACATCATCCGAAATATCAAACAATATCATAGATGATATTATTGAAACTTGTTATTCCTTAGGCAGTATCGGATGTAAGGTTCTTGGTGCTGGCGGAGGTGGGTATATATTAGCCATGATGCAAACAGAAAAAGATCGCAACAAATTAACACAATGTAAGTTTAAAGACACAGTGTTAACAGTTAAAATGGCACCAGAAGGTGCAAAGGTGGTATATCGTGACTAAACCTTATCTAGATTTGCATACTTATGCTGATGACCTAGCAGTAGCAATTCATAATATTGATGAATTTGATTTAGATCAAATAGTTGATATTATGATACAAGCTATGGGATCTTCTAAAACCATATTCACATGTGGCAATGGCGGGTCAGCAGCAATATCTGAACATTTATCATGTGATTGTATGAAAGGGGTAGCAACAGATACAGAATTATATCCAAAAATTATTTCTTTAGCATCAAATGTTTCTGTTATGACTGCCATCGCCAATGATATTGGTTATGATGAAGTTTTTTCAAAACAAATAGAATGGCAAGGAAGGCGCAATGATGTTTTAATTGCTATTAGTTCATCTGGAAATAGTCCAAATATTTGCAAAGCATTACAAACAGCTAAAGCTAAATGTATGAAAACAATTGCAATTGTAGGATTCGATGGAGGAGCAGCATTAGACTACTCAGATGTTTATTTACATATCGAATCTAATAATTATGGGATTGTTGAAGATGCAAGCCAAGCATTGATGCATTTTATCGCTCAGACTATCCGTAGAACTCAGAGCGATAAAAATCCAGAGGAGATAAAATACTAATGATTACAACAATTGCTTTAGATATAGATGGCGTATTGGCAGATTTTAATTCTGGATATGATTTTTCTAGTAGCACAAAAGAAGAGTGGCAGTGGAAATTTCCAAAATTTGTTAAAGATGGTGGATTTGAAACCCTTCCTGTTTTACCAGATGCATTCGATCTTATTAGATATCTTCAATCGATAAATCTTAAAGTTTTTTATCTTTCATCCGCTGGTGGCATTCAACAGGATTTATTCATTGATGTTGCTAAACAGAAAATTAGATGGTTGATATCCAATGGATTTCCATCTTGGATTCCAGTTATCGTACCTAAAAAAGAGGTAAAAGCTCTGTATGCAGCGCATGATATATTATTGATAGATGATCAATGGAAAAATGTTGACGCATTTATCACAGCTGGTGGCAGAGGAATAACTCATACATCCGCTGAACAGACTATCGACTTGGTATCTAACATAAAAGATTTTTAAATTTAGGCTTGACTTAGTTTTATAAACGTCTATAAAGGCTTCAACACAAAGGAGATCTTTATGGGCGTTTATTGCTACACTCGTCGGAAAGATGTTAAGGTCACAGAAGAAGGCATTGAAATTGTACGATTTGACTATGCTTATAAATGTTCTGGATGGTATAATACCGACTATCAGCGTAGAATAGCAATTATGCATAGCCATGCTGAACGGGCGACAGATGCTACATCTCATGTTAAATATGGTGTACTTGGAAGTTGGACCTATGCCTGTGAGAAAGAAGGTCTTAGTATTTTTGAAATAGATCCTGATGAAGAGGCAATTATTGATAATAATATCGGTAATTATGTTGGGATTTTGCGTAAAAATGGCCGTAAACTTATTATAGAATGGAACGATTAATCATGGTAGATATTGAACAATTGATGAAAAAGTCTGATAGCCTACGTAAAATTATTCATGAAGAAATTCTGGTGTTTCTTGGTGGAGCTAACGCCAAAAATCTTACTCCTGAATCGTCATTTATTATTGCAGATGCACTTAGCGATATTGTTGGTTGGTATGCAAGTGTTATCAATGTGATCGATCCAAATCTAACAACTATGTTGAGGGTAATGATTGAAAGAGCGATTAAAGAAGGTGAAAATAGGATTTGACATCTATCGCTAATTAGGTTATATATTTTCACATCAAATTGAGGATTATATTATGTCACATTTTAGTCTACTGGTAATCACACCCACTAAGCCTACCCAAATGGAGCTGGAAACCATTCTTGCGCCTTGGCATGAATTTGAATGTACAGGGTTAGATGATCAATATGTCAAAGATATCGACATTACGGCTGAGGCTAGGGCAGAATTTAAAGCTCATAATTCATCTCCTGATAATACCAAAATGACATTTGTTGAATTTCTTTCGTATTATTATGGAGATGATATAAATGAAAATGGTAAGTATTATCGATTCACCCGTAAATCAAACGGTCACATTAATCGAGTTATTCATCGAACCAATCCTAATAAAAAATGGGATTGGTGGGTTGTCGGTGGTCGATGGGGTGGACATATTGCCATGGACAAATCAACTAAAGGTGCCATCAATATTGTAAAGATTCGTGATGATGCTGAAGCGTCTGCTAGAATTAAATGGAAAAAATTTCACACAATTCGTGATGGCCGAGTGCTTCCAACTTATAATTATATTTTGTTGGAAAATGATTATAATCATGATAAGGCTAGACAAATCTTCTCATCTTCTCCAGTGATTATGGATCTTAATGCATCTGAAGAATTCAGGTGGGATAGAAATTATGAATCATATTCAGTAACTGAAGATGAATACGCTAGTAATGCTAGGGCAGCAGCCTTTACAACTTTTGCTGTTGTAAAGGATGGAACTTGGTTCGAACGGGGAGAAATGGGTTGGTTTGGCAGCGTTTCTAACGAAATGAGTAAAACCGAGTGGTACAATTGGTACGCAGACCTTATTAATAAAACACCATCAGACCAGTGGTTTACTGTGGTCGATTGTCACATTTAAGGAAATTATATTATGAATAAAATAAAAACCGAACGACTAGATGATCTTCATAATTATATTATAGAATTGGTAGCCGAGCTTACAAAGACAACTGATTCCTATTTTAAATCTCATGATGACTTGACAACCACAGAAAAATTTGGTATTATATCTTCAGCGTTAACATGGAAGATAGAAGGAGTTGTATATACTTTGGCCATTCAAGGTGGAGCTAAAACATTAGTTCCAGCATATATTGACCTAATTCAACACCGTATAAATTCTGGTGTGGATCAAGCTCTTCGAGAAATGAAGAACGTTACTATTAATTAAATTTTGAAGGAATTATATTATGGGAACTCGGTCACTAACATACTTTTATGAAACTGATGGAAAAACCCCGTTTGTGGCATTTTATCGTCAATTTGATGGTTATCCTACAGGACATGGTAAGGATATCGCATCTTTTATGAATTCTAAGACTATGGTAAATGGCTACAATGATGCAGCTACCCAATTTAATGGAATGGGATGTATGGCTGCTCAAATTGTTGGCCGATTGAAAGGTGATAGTGCGGGAGGAATTTATTTGTGTTCTCCTGAATTGAATCAAGATAAATGGCAGGAATTTGAGTATCACATTTATCCAGATAAGGTGGTGATCAAGGATCCTACTGATGTAATATTTACAGGATCATGGCGAGAATTTGAAAATTTTTGCTGCGTCGAAGAAACCGTAGATTAATAAAGGAAATTATATTATGAATAATCTATCTTCTATTCAAATTGCTTGTATGACTTCAAAGACTCGTCAAGATCTTCTAGGCGTTCCTAGTGATACGAAAGATCAGTCTATCCATATTTTGGTAAACGGTCGCAGGGTTGGAGTAAACAACACTAAACCCGCTCGTACACGGTCTGGGAAGAAGTTCCCCGGTGGCCGTACTATGCGGCGAGTTCTTACCAAGCTAACATCCCGTCAAAATGAATTTAATGCATCTCCTCGTAAGGAGAAGTACACAAATCCGGGTTCTCGACAGGGTTGATAAAATAATTGCACTTTTTTGAAAAAAGATGTTGACTCTTATATCTGTTGGGGGTATAAGAGTCACATCAAGAGCGGATGGACTGCTCTGGTTAAAAGGAAAATATATTATGGCACATGCACTTGAAATGGTAAATGGTGAAGCACAGATGGCTTGGGCTGGTGAATTGCCTTGGCACGGTCTGGGTACTAAGGTTCCGGCTGATTTGACTCCTGAACAGATTATGCAGGCTGCTGGCTTGGATTGGGAAGTTGCGAAGACTCCTCTTTTCACCCATGTAAATGGTGAAACCATTCGAGTTAACGCAAAGTCGGCGTTGGTTCGCACTTCTGATAATCGTATTTTGGATGTTGTTGGTAAGGATTGGAATCCTGTTCAAAACAGCGAAGCGTTTAATTTCTTTAATGATTTTGTCGCTGCTGGTGATATGGAAATGAATACCGCAGGTTCCTTGAACGATGGTCGTAATGTATGGGCACTTGCCAAGATCAATGAATCGTTTGAAATTCTTGGTCATGATCGAGTTGAAGGATTTCTTCTTTTTTCTAACCCGCATCAGTATGGTAAGTCGATTGAAATCCGTTTTACTCCTATCCGGGTAGTCTGTGCTAATACTCTTGCAATGGCAATGGGTTCCTCGTTTACTTCTCGGTTCTCAGCTGGTCATCGTAGCCAGTTTAATGCTGATCTTGCAAAGGAAGCCCTCGGTATTTCGAAGGAGAAGCTTGCTAAGTATAAGGAAATGGCTGAATATCTGTCTAGCAAGCGTTTCACCAATGAAACCATTGTTGAATACTTTAACCGTATTTTCCCAGCTGTCAGCAATGCTAAGGCTGAAGAGGGTGAACTGGCCAGCCGTCCAGCTCGTACCGTATACGAAGCACTAGAGAGTCAGCCCGGTGCAGAATTTGGTCGTGGCACATGGTGGCAGGCATTTAATGCAGTGACTTATGCCACTGATCACATCCTTGGTCGTTCGACTGAAAGCCGTCTTCAATCCGCTTGGTTTGGTGCAAACCAGAATCGTAAGATCCAAGCTGCAAACATTGCTATGGAAATGGCAGAAGCTGCCTAATTTAACTAGGGGGTGGATTTACCACCCCCCCTTCTTCCCTCATAGGAAAACCAATATGTTTATATATTTCGTATGTGCATTACTTATATTCTTTTTGATTATTGGAATAATAGGGTTTGCGTACCAATCTGATCCCACACCTTTTTATTATAAAAATGGGGAACTTGACGAGGATATGCTTCTTAAATGCACTTTACTTCTCATTATAAGCTCTTTGGCATGGCCTATAATTATTATGGTCATTCCAGCTATAATTGTATTTACAATGGGAAAGAAAATTGCTAAACTCTTAAAGGAAAAAAAGAATGTGTGAACTTTATATATTGGGAGCAATAGTAACTCTCATTATTCGAGGTTATTTGGCATATGGTAAAGATTTTCAAGTGTTCGATACCTTTAGTCGTAGTAGGACTACAGAAATCGATGGAGAAAAGGTTTTTGGATATTTGTTATCCAGTGTGGCATTATCCATAGTGTGGTTTATTGCAATATTTCCAACTATTGGATTTCTTATTGCAAAATCTAAGGGGAAAAAGTCTTGAAATCTTTTTTAAATGTGGCTAAATGGCCATTTATTATATTTGGTGTATTCATCTTGATACCAAAGACTATTCAGTTTTTGTTTAATGCTCATGATGATGTCGGAATTGCACTAATCGTATTGATGGTATCGATTATTGTATGGGTTATTTCCATCGTATTTAAACGAGCAGCGGCAATAATGCCAGTTGTCAATCAAAAGGAAGATGTTAATAATGAAGATTCGTGATATTATTTTGCTTAGCGTTTGCGCTGTCAGTCTTGGTGCGTGTTCGAGGGTTGCTCCGGGTAACGTGGGTATCCAAGTTACCTCATGGGGTTCTAATGCCGGTGTAGATCCAGATCCTAAGGGAATTGGTACTTATTTTACCGGACTAGGCACTTCGATTTATGAGTATCCTGTATCGACTCATACTTATGTTTGGACAGCTTCTTCCAATGAAGGGAATAATGTTAACGAGGAATTTCAGTTCAACGATAGTAACGGTATGAGTGCTACAGCAGATATTGGTGTAGCATACCATGTGGATCCATCTAAGGCTCCTAAGTTGTATACAAACTATCGTATGGATATGGACGATATCATTGCTGGACCACTTCGCAATGAAATTCGTGGAGCTTTGATTAATCAAGCCTCTGCAATGAGCATTGAAGATATCTATGGTGCTAAGAAGGGAGAGCTTTTGGCACGAACTCAGGTTGATGTTCAGAAGTTTTTCAACGACCGTGGTTTGGTTGTAGAGCAGCTTTATTGGGCTGGCGGTCCTCGTGTTCCTCAGGCTGTTATGGCACAGATCAATCAAAAGATCACTAACCAACAGCAAGCTCTGGCAGCTGAAGCTAATGTCGCAACTGCCAAGGCTGATGCAGAAGCACGAGTAGCTAAGGCTACAGGTGATGCTAAGGCTACCCAGATCGAGGCACAAGCTCTAGAAGCGAATCCCAACATTCTGAAGCAAAAGTATCTGGAAAAGTGGGATGGTCATTTGCCAACTTATGTTGCAGGCAATGCATCCAATATGATCCAGCTTCCTAGCAACTAATTGAATTTGGAGGGGAGAAATCCCCTCCATTTTTTAGGATTATAATATGAAACTTTTATCTTGCATTATTGCGATATGTTTGCTATCAGGATGCGAAGCCCAAGGTGGGCAATCTGGTAAACATAATAAAATTAATACATCTCAAGTCGATACAGGAATACCTACTACCAGCGAAACTGATGTTCCTGTCGATACATCTACTTCAACACCACCATCAAATGATGGATTGGTAATTGGATATCGGACAGATGGAGATAAAACTACTGACGATATGAATATAATTCAAGATAATAAATATGATTGTCAATATATTCAGACAAAGGTTGGAATCGTATTAAGAGAGCATTCTTGCTAATATAAATACCGATGCTTAGAGATAGACTCTTTGCATAATTACTCAAAGGAGTTTTGAGCTATGAATAAAGAATTTGACCTATTGGTTTTTATTGGGCGATTTAGTCCTCTTCACCTTGGCCATGTCAAGGTTATCCAAACCGCTTTAGAGAAATCAAGAAATGTCTTGGTTTTGGTTGGATCTGCTGGTAAAGCACGTACAATTCGTACCCCCTTTACATTTCAAGAGCGAGAAAATGTTATTTCTGAGGTATTCTCAGATCATGTAGGGATTCCATTTGGATATTCCACAGAAACTGCTAACAGTCGCCTTATTATTAAGCCTCTATATGATAAGCTTTACAATGATAGTGCGTGGGTTAAGCAAATTCAAGATATTGCTAATAATGTAACTCTTGATATCATTAATGAGGGTGGATTTCATCTTCATGGAACTGCTGATGCCAAAGTAGGCTTGATTGGAGCCTCTAAAGATCATTCTTCATATTATCTTAAATTGTTCCCCCAATGGGAATCCGTGAATGTGGATGTTCATGGAGATATTCATGCAACTAATATTCGTGAAGGATTTCTTGAAGGACGGTTACATAAATGGGAAGTCCAAGATTCTCTTCTTCCTAAGGAGAGCGCACAATTTCTCTTTGACCGATTTATTCATACCTCAGAGTATGACCAATTGAAGTCGGAATTGGTCCACGTAAAGGCATATAAGAAATCATGGGCAGCTGCACCATATCCAGTTAAACATGTTACTGTAGATGCTGTTGTAGAGCAATCTGGGCATATTCTGTTGGTAAAGCGCCGCAGTGAGCCGGGAAAGGGGCTGTGGGCACTTCCGGGAGGCCATTTAGAGATGGATGAACGTATATCCGATGGTATCCTTCGTGAACTTAAGGAAGAAACTCTTATTAAGGTTCCTGAAAAGGTTATCCGTGGTTGTCAAGTAGGCGAACATGTGTTCGATGATGTGCATCGATCTACTTTGGGTAGGGTTATCACTCATGCTGCCCATTTCAAGTTGACAGATGATGTAAAATTGCCTAAGGTCAAAGGTGCGGATGATGCTGAAAAAGCAAAGTGGATCCCTATCGGGGAACTTCGTGAAGATATGCTTTTTGATGATCATTTTCATATTATCAATTTCTTCCTAGGAGTATGATATATGCGTCTACTTTTTGACACTGATACTAATTTGATGGACAAACATCAAGATATTGAATTTCATGAATTTGATGTGAAGAAAATATTGCGAGATTTAATTGATAACGCAGCGAGCAAATTAGACATGAATATCAGAAAGCAAAATAAAATTACAAAGGCTGAAGATATTGGATGGATATTTTATACCAATATGTTTGATGTAGCTATTATGCTCGATATGGATAATCAATCTGGCGAACTGTCTGATATTGTAGGCAGAGGAGCTAGTATTGAAGATATCGTCTGTATACCATCAGGAATCTTTCCTTCCGATTGTAATATTGCTAATTGTGGCGAAGTTAAACTCGGCGCATTACATTTTATAAATTTAGATCTAAAATGCCCTAGGTGTTGGAAACGATATAAAATTGTTGACAATGAAACTGGCTTATGTGATAGATGCAAAAATGTGGTTGAAACACATTATTACCCGGAAACATTGCCATGAATAAATTTAAAAATTGGACAAGCAGTAGTAAATTATTAAGGAATTAGTTATGAAATACTTTATTATGATATTAATATGTTTAACTCTTTCTGGTTGTGATGATGACGCCTCTTCTGGGTATTACATCGGCAATCCCCCATATCGTAATCTAGCTGGAAATGAAAATGAAACTGTGGAAGAACAATATAAGTTACCTGTATCTTCCACAATAGTTAAAATTTGTGGAGATACGAAAATACAAAAATTACATGGAGGACAGTTTGATGGAAGATTTGCTATTTGGAATGCATATAATGGATGGCAGCTTATTGAAACAGACAATATTGATTCAGTTTGCAGTTTAACTGAAAAGTCTAACTGATCGTTATAAATTAAAGATTAGTTAATGTATTTATGAAGTAAATTATTAAGGTGATTAATTATGTATATTAAGTTCCAAGATAAGTTATTCAAAGTATTAATAGATTCTAATACTGAAAAATTGATGGTAGAATTTTATAATGAGACTAGAAATGTAAGAGATAAAATAGAAGCTTATACTACATGTGATTTACGTAAAAAGATATTACAGAAAAGTAATTATTATGGTTCTAGTGATATTTTATCACCATTGATATATATACTTTTCTACAAGAACAAATTAATAAATTTAAGATAGGTGATCCAGTTAAGTTTATTAACGAAGATTATAATGATGATGAGGCAACTGAAAAAGAAATTCTTGATATATTAGATAAGGTCGAGTAATGTCAGATTTAGATTATTTTAAACTTAAAGCTATTATAACTCGTAAGCTTCCAGATAAAAGACTTACATTATATAAGTTAAAGGAAGGCATTGATATCTATAACGAGTATACCAACAGATATCTTTGGTTTAGCTTGAATTAGATATGTGAATAAAGGATAGAAAAATGAGATTTGCACAATTTGTTATAAACCAAATTAAAAATGAGGGATATGATATCTTATGGGATAATTGGCATGAAACGAGCTATTATGTCAATAAAGATAGAATTCGTAATATAAACGATAATTGGCGTGTTTGTGTTTATGGATTCTTCTGGAAAACTGTAACATTGACGAGAGGCGCAATTTTAGCAGATAGAGATACTCTATTCAACATAGATCTAACATGTGAGGAAAAGAAATTTTTTATTAATATGGATAAAGAATATGAAAGAAGCATTCGTTTAAAACAAAAAAATGCTAAAATGCTACGTGAATTTGAACGTAAGAAAGCGCAGGATTGGCCATGACTAAACCATATTGTATAGGATCAAGCGAATGGAACGGGTTGTCCAAGCTGATCGAAGAATTGGGTGAACTGCAACAAGTTTGCGGAAAGCTGATTGGATCTGAAGGCAAGACTGATCATTGGTCTGGCGATCTTAATGAAAAGTTTATCGAAGAAATCGGTGACGTATACGCTGCTTTGAATTACTTTGTCGCCAATAATTTCAATTTTTCTCAATCGATCGCAATTGTAGAACAGTCTACTAAGAAATACAAAACCTTTTGCAAATGGGATGATGAGGTTCGGAATCGAATATAATTTACCACCATATTCGATTCCGAAACGCAATTTGGGATAAATTTTATGATAAATGATAAAACAACAGATCGTGTTGAATGTGATTGTATAGAATTTTGTTCTAGATGGTCGCTGAATGATGATGGTTCAGGAGGATGTTTTGTTCCTTACAACCCATTTTCATTAGCCGCTTGTCGTCATATAATTTATGAAAATATGAAGCCGAAAATTCGAAAAATTGAAAGTCAGAACAATGCTTAAACATACCAAAGGAAACCTTATTGATCTTGCCGAACAAGGTGAGTTTGATGTTATCGTACATGGTTGCAACTGTCAAAACACAATGGCAGGGGGCATTGCCAAGGAAATTCGTGCAAGATATCCGGGTGCATATGATGCTGATTGTTTGGCATCTCAACAGTGGAAGAATCCTGTCGCTAAGCTTGGCAACTTTAGCTCGTATACAACTTTTAATTTCATCGTGATCAATGCATACACTCAGGTCCACTATACGCCTCGTGGCATTGATCATTTCGAGTATGAGAGCTTCTATCTTATTCTAAAGAAGCTTACTACACTTAGTAAAGCTAGATTTGGATTTCCTTATATCGGAATGGGTCTTGCTGGTGGAGATAAAAATCGTATCTTGACTATGCTAGAAGATTTTGCTAAGGTGATAACAGAGCAAGGAGGCTCGGTAACTTTAGTGGAGTTTGAATAATGGTAACATCTAGACATATACTTCCTATTTCACCAAAAGAAGCTTTATCTAGTAAAGTCCATTATATTCCTCAAATTGTTATCGAAACTGTTAATGAGTTAATTGTTAAGGAATTTAATAATAGACCATTTACAATTTCTCAAAATACAATTATAGAAAAGCTCATTAAATCTGGGATGACACGAGTAGAAATATTCGAAAATAATTATCTTGATATTGAAGAAATTTATAGACAACAGGGTTGGACTGTAGTATATGATTCTCCCGGATGGAATGAAAATTATGATGCGGTTTTTAAGTTTTCGCCTAAATAACGACTGATCTAGGACAGACCAAGATCATTAACAAGCAAAGGAGTTTTGCTACTATGAAAAATATTATTCTTAACGCAGATTCGTATAAGTACAGCCAGTTCAATCAATATCCTCCTAACACCGAATATATCTACAGTTATATCGAGAGTAGGGGTGGAAAGTATGATGAAACCGTATTTTTTGGCCTCCAAGCATTTATCAAGGAATACTTGCTTGCACCTATTACCCAAGACATGATTGATGAAGCTGAGGCCATTATTACTGCCCATGGTGAACCATTTAACCGTGAAGGATGGGAATATATTCTTCATGCTCATAATGGTTGCCTTCCTGTTCATATTAAGGCAGTTCCAGAGGGAATGGTTATTCCTGTTCGTAATGTGTTGGCGACTATCATCAACACAGATCCAAAATGTTATTGGTTGACAAGTTTTCTTGAAACTGCTATTCTTCGTTCGATTTGGTATCCTACAACAGTAGCAACCAATAGTCGTGAAATTAAGAAGGTGATTTTGGATGCTCTTGAACATACTGGCACACCCGCTGATATTAATTTTAAATTGCACGATTTCGGCGCTCGTGGCGTATCTAGTTTGGAATCTGCTGGAATTGGCGGATCTGCCCATCTTATCAACTTCATGGGTACTGACACTATCGAAGCTCTTTTGTATGCTCGTCGGTATTATGGTGCTGATATGGCTGGTTTTAGTATTCCTGCTAGCGAACATTCTATAAGTGCAAGTCACCAAAAGGACTAAATAAGTGTGTTACTGCAATGGAGCATACTTAAAAATGTTTTATATTATATACGAAACTACAAATACTATCAATGGTATGATATATGTTGGACAGCATTCTACTACCAACATTGATGATGGATATCTTGGTTCCGGGACTCGTTTTACTAATGCCTTGTTAAAATACGGTGTTCATGCGTTTAGCAGACGCATATTATACATGTATGATTCGTTTGATGAGATGAATAACAAAGAAGCGGAACTTGTAAATGAAGATTTCGTGAAAAGGGTAGATACTTATAATATAATATCCGGAGGCAGAGGGTGGAATACTAAAAATACGGTTGTTGTTAGATTGCTAGAAGATTCAACTTATTTCAGGATTCCAAAAGATGAGTTTGATTCTACTATTCATGCTTATCCTACTAGCAACAGTGTTCGGGTTATAAAAATATCATCTGGTGGTGTTTGTAGAGTTTCCGTAGAGGAATACCGAAACAATAAACATCTATATCGCACCGCATCGTCTGGCAAAGTTAGTGTACGAGTTATTGAAACAGGAGAAACAAGTTCCATGCCAGTTAGCATGTTTGATCCTAGTGTTCATGTTAAGGTGTTTGGAGGGAAAGTAATAGATGATGCTGGAATGCGAAGATATGCAACTACAGAAGACAATCATGAACTTAATGGCATTCATGCAGGTAAGGTTACTGTAAAAGACTCCTTCACTGATAAAATATGTCATGTAACAACCGAAGAATATTACCATAATAAGGATAGATACTCAACACTGGCGTCCAAAGAAAATAGGAAACCTGATCATGGAACAACAAAGGGGATGGTCACAGTCTTTATTAAAGAACTGAATAAGTTTGTGAATATCAACTGCGATGAGTATGATCCTAGTATTCACATGAAGGCTACTGACAAGAAAATAGAATGCTATTCCCCGGTAGACAATCTTTTGTTTACCTTTTGTGGTAATAAAGGTTCATTTTTGAGAGAACATAGATGCACTGAAGGGGTATGGAACATAGCCATCAAAGAAGGCACATATAATAGTTATTCAAAAAGAAACGCTAAGTTTAATGGATGCTCTTTTAAACTAGTTGATTGGAAAGGAAATATAAAATGAGTGAACGAACCTACATTAACACGATGATTGACAATTTTGGCACCGGTGGTAAGACTTTTGCAATAGTAGGAGATACTTATAATATTTTTGAGTTTTGCGAACTCCTAGGAACTGATCCTGAAATTAAACAGAAGATTATCTTGAACGGAGAACTTGGTGGGTTTACCGTTATCCGCCCAGATAGTGGCGATCCAGCAACAGTGGTAGAAAGCTGCATCCGAATCCTTGATTATCATTTTGGGCATGCTATTAATGATAAAGGATATAAGGTTCTCAACAATGTTCGTGTAATTCAAGGCGATGGTATTACTATTGACACTATCAAAGAAATTCTGAATGCTATTATTGCTATTGGTTATAGTGCTGATAATGTGGCATTCGGCCAAGGCGGCGCTCTTCTACAGATTGTTAATCGTGACGATCAAAAGTTTGCAATGAAGTGTTCGGCGGCATTTATCAACGGTGAATGGATTGACGTGTATAAGGATCCTCTTACTGATTCTGGTAAAAGGTCTAAGAAGGGTCGAATGATTCTTAAGCATACCCCATATTGGGATAGTAAGTTTTTTACTTATACCACGGAGAGCCATCCCGTTAAATATGAGATGTATGCAGAAGATGATGTTTTGCAAGATGTGTATTCAGATGGTGAACTATTGCGTGACCAGCTGTTTGATGATGTTCGTAACAACGCATTGATTTGAACAAAATTTATGAATAGGTAGAATCTCGATATGTATACAAGTGAAGAAATATCCCAAGCATCTCAATTTTATCGCCTCCTATATAATAAGAAGAACTTCTATGATCTTCCACATAAGAAACAATTGATGTTTCTTGATAGTGTTTCACAATTTAAGACAATTATAAAAGGCGAATGATAATATGACTGAACAGCGTAGACAGGGGATTTCTGAAATTCTCAAGATTATTTCTGGAATTAAAGATCCTAAACAACGCCAAGATGCATTGGGTACATGTGCAAGCATTAAACCACTCGTACAAATTTTGATGTATATGTTTCACCCTGACGTAGTATTTAACCTTCCTGAAGGCGCACCTAACTTTAAAAAGATGCCAAAGGCTGCTGATAGTGAAGGAAGTCTTTACAGGGAGTCTAGAACCCTTTATCTATTCATCAAAGGACAGGCTGACAATATTCCAGATCTTAAACGTCAAACTATGTTTGTACAGCTACTAGAGGCTCTTGATCCAGACGATGCAGAACTTGTTCTTGCTATGAAAGAGAAAAGATGTCCTTATAAGAATATCACATATGATTTGGTTCATAACACATTTCCCGGATTATTGCCAGATTTGAATCAGCATAATGTTACAAAAACAGATGATGTTTTAGATCTTCAATCTTCACAGATTGTGGTATCGGGAAAGGACGAAAAAAAGGACAGAAGCAAAGCAAAGCCATGCCCTTTTGGTTGCATATCATCCGCAGAGGACGGGAATTTTTTACCCGGCCCACTAGCGAAACATGTGAAGAATTCACACCAATCGGAGAAGGTTGGGTAATAGGGAATGAATATACCCTTGACACCAGAGTAAAATAGGAGTAAAGAATCTGTGTTTATTGAGAAGAGGTTTTAATTTCAATGTCTAAGAGCCAAGATGATATGCGTAAAAGTCATGAATATGATGATGTTCGAGATTTTAGGCGAGATATCTTTGATCGTAATTCCCATCGAAAAGAAAAAAAGATACGGAATGCTCTACACACTAGAAATATAGAAGCACTTATGGAGGAAGATGACCTAGATTGGTAATCGTTTTGTTCTCCGTTTGATAAATAGATTCTTTACTTTTTAAACGGAGAACAAAATGGAAGAACCTTGGGGATGGTTGACTGCCATCGATGCATCTAATTGTAATTCAGATGCTATTAATTGTAAGATAACATTTCAAAAGTTTATAGATGAACTTCTTGAACGTATCGAAATGATTAAAATTGGGGATCTTCAAATCGTATGGTGTGAAACCAACGATCCTAATAAGGTTGGATTCTCCATTTATCAGCTTTTACAAGACTCTAATATATCGGCACATTTTTGCCCGTCTGACGGCAATTCTGCCTATGTTGATATTTTTTCTTGCAAACCATATGATCCTATGTTAGTATTGGCCATATTTGAGAAATATTTTTCTCCTGAGAAATTTATTCATCATGTTATAGAGCGAAGAGCACCAAGATAAAAGGTTTATATTATGAGCATGCCTACAAGATTTACTGTTTTAACAGATGATATGGAATTGATACCAAATCAATCTTTGTTTACCCTATCGTATAGTGCTGATTTGAAAGATCGGAAAGTATGGTTGGATGCATTTAAAGACTTCTTTGCTAAAGCTCCTAAACGGTATATCCCAGATTGGTATGAAAAATTATATGGTATAACTGTAGATGGATATGGTCATACTTTTTATAGAGAAGAATTGGTATGATTTATTTTTTAGATTGTGAATTTAATGGATTCGGCGGAGAATTAATCTCTCTTGCATTGGTCAGGCAGGATGGTGAAAGCATTTATTGTGTAGCTCCTGTATCGAAAAAGAAATGTGAACAATGGGTAAAGGATAATGTTCTTCCCATTCTATGGGATATTCCAAGTCCTCTTCCCGGTATGGCATATAAATGTGATAATACAGCCGATATTGGTAGAAAGATTAAAACCCTTATCGGAAATGATCGTGATCCGGTTATAATTGCAGATTGGCCAGATGATATTAAATATTTTAATGAATGTTTAATTACTGGACCGGGTATGATGGTAGGGCTTGACAACCTCACCTTTCGTATGGTAAGGGTGGACTCATATCCAAGTAAACTTGAAAATGCTGTTCGCCATAATGCGTGGTGGGATGCGATGGCACTTAAAGAAAAATGGATGAATCCATAATATGTCCTTTATAGCATAAACTTATTTTATGCGTTTAGAGACATAAATTAAGTGAAAGGTTTTATGATGATACATGATGATGACAAGACTTGGTGTGAAATGCGGGATGAGCGGGATGCTCTAGTTAAAGAACTAGATATTCTAGATAAAGAACTCGCTGAATTGAAAGAAGAAAAATTCCGTATGTTGTCTGCAATGAATGATATGAAAACGGCATACCAAGCAACTGCTAAAGCTGCTGCAACACACTTGAAGGATTTGATAGACACTAAGGCACGGCTGGCGGAGGCGGTGCAGCTGTTAAGAAATTGGGTGGATCCCTGCGATTTACCACCGCCAGTTTCTGACTTTCTCGCAGAACAGGACACCAGCCATGATTGAGGCGACGCAAGCGGATAGGGAAGCGGCTGGAGCATTAGTGCGCTGGACATTCCCGCACACAGAAGGCGCTGGGGAGGGGATAGTCGATGGGCAATGGGATCATGAAGTACCTGTCCAAGCCTTCGCCCGCCACAGAATCGCAGCCGAGGATCGTTTAACTGATACTGAAGCAACTTTGGAATTAGCAGTATCCATTATCGAATGCTTGACATCAGGTGTTATTGCCGGATCATCAGATCATTTAAAACGTGCCAAAGCCTTTCTCACAAACCAAAATAAAGGGAAGTGATATGAAGAATATATTATATTTTATCGTGGCAATGATTATATCACCAATTTTTATGGCAATTGCTGGCGTGGGTATGTGTGGCGATTCAATGAATTGGAATGCATTTTTTGGTCCCGTTAGTGCTATGGTTCTTGGTTTTATTTTTGGTCGTCTCAGTAACGATGTAGAACGAGACACTAACCATGACTAACCAAATGCCTGAAGATGAACTGAATGCACTGGTGGAACAACTTTACTTATCTGCTATTGCCTCTTCGGAAATTAGTAAGATGATGGCCGAAGCGAAGTCACTACGCCAAACTGACAATCTAGATGGACGCACCGATTTATATTCTTGGCCCACACCAGATAAAACATATGAGGGACGAGCCGCCACCGTGATTACTGAACTACGGTATGAGGTTGCTCATCTTAAACGTAACGTGATAGCTCTCAGAGAAGATGCAGATCACCGCATAACTGCCCTAAAATACGCTAAAGAATTACTCGATATAACCAACGCCAAGCTTACCAATACCAAAGAAATCTTAGCTGAAGCGGTGGAATGGGAATGTGAGGCACGTAATTTACTCAAACAAGCTGCGAATTATATGCCTCGAATTATGTTCTTTCTTGCAAAACAAACTACTCGCCATGCACCACAATAGACCGTGAATAAAAGGGAAATTAAAATATGAGTATGATTATTTTTCTTGTGACTTTAGCATGGCCTATAATTGGATTGTTTCTCGTAATTGGTGGAGCTGGAAATTTTATGACCACTTCGGAACTTGTATGGTGGCCTGTTGCACTTATTAAGTATATGATAAAAAGTTTATATGAGGTTTTAACCAAATGGTGATGATATTTTATTACATTCTTACATTTTTAATGTTGTGGATTGGAGTATGTGATATAGCCCGTACATTCGACAAGAATAATCCAATACATAGGTTTTCTATGGTGTCTCGTATTGCATATTATATCACTAAATGTGCTATGGATCTTATAGTGATCACAGTAGGGTTTATCTTTTTGGTAGAAGCGATTTTAAATTCATGACAAATGGTTTCATAGCTTCTTCATTTGATCTTTTACATGCTGGGCATTTACTAATGCTTAAGGAATGTAGGGAGAATTGTAGCCACCTCTATATTGGATTGCATACTGATCCCACTATAGATCGCCCTGAGAAGAACAGACCTATCCAATCATATTTCGAACGATGGTTACAATTAAGTAGTTGTATTTTTGCATCAGGTGCCACAATTATTCCATACGAAACAGAAGATGATCTATATGCTATCTTGACAACGTATCCAATTGATGTTAGATTTCTTGGTGCTGATTACAAACATAATCATACTTTTACAGGGGCTAATTTACCTATTAAGATTCATTATTGTTCTCGTGATCATCATTTTAGTTCGTCTGGTCTACGTAAAAAGATCTATGATGCAAATGTTAGTAAGACACCTAAACCTTATCTCTATGAAGGATTGGATCATATTGCCAATTTTCTAAATTCTTTAGATACGGAAGGTATGTCGGCAAATGACGTAAGATCAAGGATTTATAAAGAATGTATGGACCCGAGTTAATCAATAAGAAATGTTTTGTATATTGTGGAATCGAAAGGTGTAATTGTATGGCTGGTAATAATCCATTCACAAAGGAAGAAATGCAAGAGTTAAAGAAGCTGTCTGATGAATTAGAAGCTTCTCTAGTTCGTGAATGCTTTCCAGATAAAATCGATTGGGTATATCGGGATCTGCCTAGAATGACACGAAAAGTAATGGCCGATTTTGTAAATCTTGTAGGAAAAGAAAATCTTCATTGGTTGACTTTTGCTGATTATGGAGATTCTGCAAGAGGTCAAGTAATTATTTCTCCCGCAGGCATGCGCAGTGTCGAACAATACAACAGAGAAAATAAAAATGTTTAACCCTATAGAAACTATTTCGAAATTCTATGACCTGATGGCAAGGGCAAAGAATCCTAAGTTCCAAGCCTTATGGAAAGCCAAGGCAGAAGAGCTTAAGTCTAAACTAAACTAATATTATTAAAGGAATGAATATATGAATAAGTCTATTTTGTTTGCTATCGCTACAGCTGTCCTTGCATTTGCTGCAACTCCTGCTATGGCAGATAGCTTTACTGGACCTCGTGTGACAGCGACAGCTGGCTATCAGGATGTTACAAATGTGCCTGCGAACCATAGTTTCAATTATGGCGTAGAAGCTGGATATGATGCAAAGCTTGTCGGACCTGTTACGGTAGGTGTAGAAGCTGGGTTGTCAAACGTATTTGATCGTTCTGACATCAACGTTGGTGGCCGAGTTGGTTACGAATTGAATAACCATGCGCTTCTTTATGCTGGTGCGGCATATGATAATTTCCGTGATTTTAATGCTCGTTCCATTAAGGGAGCTGTTTTCACTGGCGGTGTCGAGGTTAATGTTGTTGGTCCGGTATCTGTAGGTGCCCAATACCAATATCATGATTTGGGATCTACCCATAAGAATGCTGTAGCTGCTACGGCAACTCTACGATTCTAAATTAGAGCATGGGCTGATTTAGAATAGGCGGGGAAAGGGGAGGGAGAAATCTCTCCCCTTTTTTATTAAGGAAAATTTATGACAGACGAAGAAATTAAACAAACTCAACGTTATAATGAGTTTAGACAAAGACTATTGGATAAATCAACAAATGAAGATCTACCAAAATGGATGCGTGATGGTGCATTAGAATTATTGGAAACGGTCGATAGAATTAGATCCAGATCATCACCTACATCCGATGAGGCACAGGTCGCTTTGGCATGGTGTAAGCACAATGGTAATCCTCATTTAATATTTTTGGATGAGGATATTCACGCAAAGGAAGTCATTATAATTAATCACACTTTTGATAAAAATATCATTTCTAATTTCTGGCAGAAGATTTTAGATTTTATCTATATGATTATATCGAAGTCAAAAATTTAAAATAAATGTTGACACTATAATTAAAATATATTAGAAGAGGATATTCACGCAAAGGAAGTCATTATGACCAATCACACTTTTGATGAAAATCTTATTTCGGATATCCATAAGGATGCATACGGATATCGTCCTACTTCTAATTTCTGGCAACAGTGGAAGAGTGCTGATGATGACGGTAAGCAAGCAATTTGGGATGAAGTTTGTGAAATTTCTGACGCTTCTATTGAACGTGAACGGATTGAACAAAAAAATCGGGAAGCTGATTTCAATAATCGTATTCTGATTATTCGTGATGCAATGAACAATAGTCGTGAAGACGCTATTCGAATCCTCATTTGTGCAGAAGGACTTGAAGAACAATTTAAATTTTATGGCTATGATTATATCGAATATGAATTCGGTTTGGGGTATAACTTCATCAAAAATTCTTTGGCATAAGATAACCAATAATTAATCTATTGGTGTTATACCAAATCAATTGATAAGGAGTTCAACCATGAAGTATTTTATTATGTCGATTACTATCTTGATTTCTAATCCTGTCTATGCCAAGGATATTCATGGATCTGTGGGTGATCCTATCGGAAATATTATCATCCATACTAGGCAAGCTGAGACTGCATGGGCAGCTGCACAAGACGTTATGAAGAACTACCCGAAAGGTCGATCAGCCCACTCCCATGTGTTAGCCCGTTAAAAAGGGTTAATACTTGGCGTCTATTTCCTCCACCATTATATGATATATGAATCCATGGTAATTTAGTACCAGAATTTTTATACTCTAATAATAATTGATCGTATGGTACATTATCTCGTATCCATTGAGCATATGTAAAGTATTGATTTCTATTTGCATTTGCAGATGCAAATTGCATATCACATGCCATACCTCGTTCATGTTGAGAATTAGAACTTCCTAATCTAAATCCACTTGTAATCTGCATGTCTGGAAACTTTTTCTTAATTAATTCCAGAGAATTCAATGCTAACATTTGAAGATTTTGTACCATCTGCAATTGACTTAACCCATGTTGAGCTACTACTGATGTAGGGCTTGCCAAAGCATGTTTAGAAAGTCTTCCCAAAGTGAAATTAGGCGATAGCTGAAGATTATCTAAAGCACCTCCACTAGGCAGCGCAATAATAGAAGTTGGAATAGCATTAAAATTGACATTAGGCGCACCAGCCGCATCTGATTGACCAGCCGCAGGTGGTATAAGATCCGCAGATTGGATAGTACCATTTTTAAGACCTGTTTGAATAGCTGTCATTGCAGATTGGGTATCATCATCATTCATCATATAAACGTCATCTGGATTGTTAGATCCAGTTATACCAGATCCATTAGATAATTGAGCTGGAACAAATTGATCTGGGGATTGACTACTACCACTAGCTGAACCTTGTCCTTGAACAGGAGTACCAGACGCTAACATATTAGTTTGACCTTGTGCATTTAATATCCCGGCTACTTCTATAGATGATCCTGTTAATACAGTCTTGCCACCAGAAATAATATCTGTATCTCCTTGGGATTGCATATAAATTCCTCCGCTTGCCTGAGCGACAATATCAGACATAGAATGTTCTGATATCTTTTGAGCTTCTATAACCAAATTCTGCCCAGCTTTGATAGATGTTATATTATCACTTTGGATAGCTGTCGATTGACTTTTAATATTAGTGGATCCAGCGGCTGTCATAGTTAAATTGGCAGCAGATAGGAATGAAATATCACCAGATGTGGATTCGAAAGCCAAACTAGAAGCTCTAACTCTTAGTGCCCCCTTTGATACTAAGTTACATCCTCCATCTGTTATAATATTAATGGAACCACCTATTCTCATATTACATTCTTGTTCGCCATGAACTAATATAGAACCTTGAACTGTAATATGATCTGCGCCCGCAACAATTGTATAACTGTCACCAACCACCTTGATAACATGGTCGCCTGAAGCCTTCATTTCCTGATATGTACCAGATACATGCTGATCTAACAAACGTTCATTACCGGGAGTATCGTCTATTTCTTTAAGATGGCCTGACTCACTCACATAAGCTTTATTATATGGATAATAGCTAACCTGCCCCGCTACAGGAGGTTCATTACCTATTGGATTGACATATCTAGTGGTTGGATTAACAACTCCATTGGCAGATGTATTTGATCCAGTTATATCACTTCTAACACTAACGTTTGGATTATATAATATTGTATTAGTGTCTACATCTGAAGTAGTGGAAGAAAGCGTTGGATATGTTTCTACAGTAGAAATGGGGATAGTATTAGTAAAACTTTGAATATATTGGGTTAGATTATTTACAGATAAGTTCCCTGCTCCACCGAAAACAGAAAGAAAATCTGTTGATGCTATATCTACTATTGCCATTTCTGTAGAAGTTATGATATTATTAATTGTGTTTGATAAATCTGTCATGAATAGGTTCCTGTTCCACTAACTGGCTGGCCAGTACCTTTCATGCCAGCCCATATCAATTGTGCATAATTTATGCGACGAGGTGTTGTAGTGGCTAAACATCTATAGGCAGGACGTTCAAACTGTCCTAGGACATAGGACGTTGCCCCTATGATATTATCCACATTATGTGGTCCGTTAGGATTTCCAGCTGCACTATGCGTACCGCCAGATGCTAACGCATTTAACATACCTTTAAATGATCCTGTAAGTTCATATATGAGAAAACTCATATTAGCATCCTCGCTCTGAGGGTTCTTATTATGTTGGCTACAATAATTGAGATAATTAACCAATCTACTATTGGTCCATTGTGCAAATCCGTATCCGACATTATGACTGTTGATAGGAGGAGGGCCAGATGGATGCCCAAAATGTCCTTCTACCACGGCTTGAACACCAGATTCGCCAGCAATATTTCCCATTATTGCCGCTGCATGAAAATCTTTTATTTTAAATCCTGCATTATTTAAATTCTGTAATAGAAATTTAGCATAGAATGCTCCACGGGATATCATGCCAGTTGATGCAGCTGTGGGAATAAAGCCCGCTACGAAGCCTGATAACGTATCCCCTAGTGATGCACTAGAACCTGCGTCAAGGTGTCCTACACCGCCTGCAATCGTTCCTAGCATATATGGAAGCTGGCGCTCTATACCATCAGCAAATATACCAAAAACTGTTGTACCAATAACTGGTCCTACAGGAGAATGCCCCATGCCAGCAAAAGCCGGTGATCCATTAACAGGAAGAATTGGCATAGCCCATGGAAGATCTGTGGTAGGAACTAATGTTTTATCATCAGGGTGTACACCAATTATTCTAACTTGACATCTACCTAACATTAATGGATCATCTCTATTTTCTACAACTCCGACATACCATATAGTATGATCTACTCCCATAATATGTTGAAGGTCACTAATCATTTAGAATTTCCTGTGTTAGATGTGGTATTTGATTTAGGTAAATCCATTGTTGGTAGTTTTGTGTCAACAGCATTCTTATAGATATCCATTTTCATATGATAATATGTTTGACTTATGATATGTCGAATAGTACAAACAAGATAATAGCCACTAATAAATTTATTAGGAGAATTATCTACACTAGACGGAATGGTGGCATAAATGACATCACCTGCATTTACTTTGGTATTCCCATAAGTATCTAGAGTAAACATATTCTGGGCCATTCCTGTAAAATATGATGCCCTGTTAGGATAAATCGTATCTAGAAATGTGTCTGGTTGGCTTGTATCTTTAGGTATCATGAAAAATTTACTATATTTAACGACATTATCGCTATTAGATGTAGCAAATGTCATAAAAGAATTACTATTGGTAGGAAAAGAGTTTCCTGTCTCATTACCCAATCCAACCTGATTGGTATTGGTTTTGTCAAGAGTAGTTATATATCTATATCTGGTAGGAGAATAAGTTCCTTTGGTATAATCGAATAGGACTGTATCGGATTCTATTAGTCCTCTTTTTAATTTTTCAATAGTATCAAAATAATGTTTTTGATGCATTGCTTGAATGGCATTCATTTCTCTTAGTTGTGGTTGTTTAGAGGTAGAGCCAACCACAATAGGATCTTCGAATCTGTATACCATAGGATGATAATCTGTCTGAGAAGTATATTTACCAAATGAATTAAATTTTGTTATTCCTTGGGTGATAAGATATTCCAAATCACAAAAATTAAATCCTTTAAAGTTTTCAAAGAATAGGTATGTACCTGTATTCATCGCTGCATCTGCCGCAATAGAACGTCTGGCAAGAAAATGTGCGGCTTGAATTGGCGGCAATCTAGGAATGACAACATTCTGGTTGCCTCTGGTCGGCTGTATCTTATCGAATTTCTTAATTGCATGTCCTTTATATGGTATATCTACCTTATCTATTTGTAAGAAATCCTTACATAGATTTTGAACATTATCTGAATTAATGCCAGTATAGCTTTTCATTACCACTGTAGTAGAATCGATCAGATGTTCTTCACTACAGAAATTAAGGGTGTACTGTTTTTTAAAATTGGATTTTCCGTATACGATATCGTCAACAGAATATACCATAAATCTTAAATTAACTGTATCTTGATTTAACGGAGTATACGATACCAAAAGGAATTCTTCTCCGACTATAGGAAAGCCTTGTAAATTTGGATTATTTGGCGCACCTTCGAGAAGGCCGATTGCATCTTTGATAATAACCGATCCGTATAATGTATTCTTGAAAATATCTTCAGTAATAGAGAGATTAACGAATATAGAAGATATGTCTATTTGTTTAGATCCATCAAAGTTGGTGATGATTAGGGATATCTTGGATAAGGATCCGGGATTATATGTATTGTTAGGCATTTAGTAATCCAGATAATTCAGAAACAATTCGTTGTAATAGACTTTTATCTATGAGTGATATATTACGTTTATTTTCGTTAAGTTCATTCTCATAATCATACGCATATACTGGAAAGTAATTGGCCGGATCTTGTATAGTAGCATATGATGATGGAGTTATTCTTAAATCTGTATTATTTACCACAACATTATATCCCTGTTGCGGAGAAGATGAAAATTGACTACCATCAGGAGATAGATATCCTATATCTGGCTCTCGTCTATAGAATAATATTTCAGATTGAGCGGCTTGTATACTACCATATGTTTTAATAATATAATCTGAAAATTGAGCAGATGTTTTGGGCCATTGACTATAAGGATCTATGATATTATTTGCTAGGTAAATTACCCAATCATAAACGGGACTACCATAATACCAAGATGCGATGCCATCAGCAGTTTCTCCTTCTTCTATAACATATGGATAATATACAGATGAAGCCAGCCGTAACGTTTCTAGAAATTTAACTCGCATGAATATATTAGGAATAGTTGTTCCATTATAAACTGTATTAGGAAAATTTCCGAAATAAGAAGGCGTTGTCATTATGATATATCCGACGATGTTATAATAGTACGTTCTCTAAATGATATCATAAGGTCTACTTCTACTGGTGCATTAGAATTTAAAAAGAATGCAGGACTCGTAGATCCACCATAGCTTACCTGAATATCTTCGATAAAGCAACCAAAACCTGCAAATGTAATTAATCCGTTACCCTGAGGGCCATTCAAAGATAAAAATGCAACATCTGGATAATCTAGGATAGTAAAACTACTACCAGCGTTTCTAGATGGAAGAGCAGCCGTTTTTAAAAGTTTTATTATTCCGTATATTTGATTAGATTCAGCAGAATTTTTGGCTACCAATTTCCATCGGAACGAATGAGTTCTAATACCTATTCCTTTAAATAAGACAGATATATTAGGATTAACAGCTTGTCCTACAGCTTGTTGCCCGATTGTGCCAGTTTTATTTAAAATAGCCCCGTGAAGTTCTGATCCCACAAAGGCAGATATACCCTCCCATTCACCATAATAACTATTTTTTATACCATCTTCTACTCTAGAAATATATCCTGCATGGGGATCACCTGCAACTGTTCTATTATGAAGCGCAGCCATAACAGCAGCCGCTGTACCACCTAAAACATCTCTAGCAGTATTTTCATAATCGATATGAAAATTATCTTCTAATCCTGCGTATGGTATAGGCAGGTGAATATTATATCCTGATACAGAAGGAGCAGAACCTCCACTAGTTATTCCGGGAGTATTTTGATATGATCTGATATTCATAGATAAAAAATTAGCAGATTTTGCTAATTCAGGCGGAAATACATGCGATTGTGAGCCAGTATATGGCTTGTAAGATTGTTTTACTACATTTGGGTCAGTAATAGTGGTTGAACTCATGGCTTTCCCTATAAATATTATATTGGATAAAGTATTTATGTGAGATAAATTAAATGAACTATAAAACCTATAAAGGCCGTTATACCCCAGAGAATCCCGATAAATATATGGGCAATCCAAATAATATTATATATCGCTCTGGGTGGGAACTACAAGTATTCCGTAGATTAGATTTAGATCCTTCTGTTTTAAAATGGGCATCAGAGGAATTTTCTATTGTATACTTTAATCCTATTGACCAAAAAAGCCATAGATATTTTCCAGATATTTACTTAGAAAATAAAGCTGGTGATAAAATTGTAATGGAGATTAAACCCGATAAGTATACCAAACCTCCTGTTAAACCTAAACGTCAAACTAAAAGATATCTAGAAGAAGCCTCTACGTATATGATCAATCAGGCGAAATGGAATGCATGTAAAAAATTCTGTGATGAACGAGGCTGGATATTTGTTATATCTACAGAAAAGAACAGTGGGTTTATCAACTAAATATATAAAACGAGGAATGATTTTAAATGGTTTCAACTACCACCAGTAAATATATCTATAGTAATATGCTTAAAAAAGCCGCTGATTTGGGTATTCTTCCTAATAAATCTAAAGAGGCAAGAGATTGGTTTCGTAATAAGGCATTAAATTATAGGGCTGCTAGATTGATTTCTAATAGAGATAACCTATTTGGGAATGCTTTGGCCACTAATACATGTATGCCGGGACGTATGTATATGTTCACATATGATGCTAAACATAAAGATGAGCTTCCGTATTGGGATGCATTCCCTCTTATATTTCCAGTAGCAACATTCCCCGGAGGATTCTACGGTATTAACCTACACTATCTTCAACCAGTGCTAAGGGCTAAACTAATGGATGCTTTGTATGTGATAGCTAATAATAAAAAGTATGATGATACAACTCGTTTAATGATATCATACCAAACCTTAAAAAATGCATCTAATCTTTCATTATTCAAGCCATGTTTTAAAATGTATTTATACGATCATGTGAGATCCCAATTTTTATACATTGAGCCTAAAGAATGGGATATTGCATTGATGTTACCTACTCAGAAATTCCAAAAAGCAACTACTGCTGCTGTTTGGAAGGATTCTGCTGCTATGTTGTCATCCGTGAAACAAAAGAAACCTGCTAAACCCATAAGGAAGAAATAATGTCATTCAATATCCAAACATTCTTATCTCAAACAAATCAAAGTTTGGCACGAGAAGCCCATTTTGAAATGATGCTAAATCCTCCTAGTAGTGTTAAAGGATCTGCCCAAAGTATTAATCTATTATGTACATCTGCCCAACAGCCAAATAGACGTATCGAAACTAATTCTACAAAACGTCTCGGATATGGTATTGATATGCCATATGCTACAGGTACGAATTTTTCCAACTTAGATCTTATGTTTTATTGTGATGCATCTGGAAATATTTTAGAACTTTTACAAAGTTGGATAAATCTAGTGATGCCCTCGTATTCAGGATCAGGGGCTATGCTCTTAAACTATCACGATAGCTATATCGGGCAAGGAACCCTTACGCAATTTGGGCAAGATGGCGGAACGATCATGACAACCACATTTAAAGATATATTCCCTGTATCAGTCGGTCCTATTAATTTTTCATGGGCTGCAACGGACAGCTTGGTGCTTGTTCCAGCTTCTTTTGCGTATACGTACTACTCCACAACTAATCCTGTTAATTTTAATACAAATAACCTATCGATATCACAACAGCCTTCCCAAATAACAAATTTACCAGCAACTGGTATTACCATACTATAATGAGGTTTTAAATGACTCTTCCAATTATTTCCGCTCCAACTTTTGAGACATCTTTGATCAGTGTAAAAGATAAAGTAAAATTTAGACCCTTTACTGTAAGAGAAGAAAAAATATTTCTTATAGCCCAAGAAAGCAATGATCCAAAAGATACAGCGAATGCTGTTAAACAAGTATTAACAAATTGTCTTGGTGACAGTTCTATAGATGTCAATAAACTACCAATATTTGATGTAGAGTATCTATTTTTACAAATTAGAGCCAAATCTGTCAATGATGTTGTGACCCTACGATATAGAGATAAAGAGGATAATAAGATATATTCATTTGATGTCGATATAGATTCTATTAAGCCCACTATATTTCCAGAACATCATACATTAATAGATATCGGAAATGATATTAAAATTCAATTCCGATACCCTACTATTAATGATACATCGGTAAAAACTAAAATTGATATGATAGCATCCTGTCTGGAAACGATTTATGAAGGAGATAAAGTATATGATGCTGCATCATATAGCTTAGAAGAAAAACAGGAATTCATAAATAATTTTGGAAAAGTAAATTATGAAAAGATTTTAGATGAATTTGTAGATACAATGCCAAAACTTCGCCATACTATTAAGTATACCAATACTAAAAAGAATGATAGAATTATTGAATTGGAAGGAATTGCTGATTTTTTTCCGTGGGGCTGAGTCATAATTCGTTAATAAACTATTACTATTTAATATTTAATTTGACTCAGCGACATAATTTCTCTATACCAGAAATAGAAAATTTATTTCCTTTTGAAAGAGATATCTATTCGGGTTTAATACAACAGAAGCTTAAAGAGGAACTAGAGAATAACGATGGCTAAAGAACCTATTACCATCAATGGCGAAAAATATTCATTTGATGAATCGAATGGAAAATGGTTTGCCGGGAAAAAAGAAGCTCCGATAGCTACTGCTAAAATGCTTGACCGTGTTTCTGCAACAGTTAAAACTGCGGAAGTACAAGAAGATGTATCAACAGCTGAGTTACTGAAACCAGAACCCCAAGCACAAAAACAAGAAAGTGATAAGCCTCGACTTCCTAAGGTATCAAGTGATAATTTAAAAGAATCTTTGAATCATATTGACGCTAATCTAGATAAATCAAGTGATAATTTAAAAGAATCTTTGAATCATATTGACGCTAATCTAGATAAATCAAGTGATAATTTAAAAGAATCTTTGAATCATATTGACGCTAATCTAGATAAATCTAGTAAAGTATTAGATAATCTAAGTAAAGTTCTTGATAATATCAAAGATGCATTTATTAAGCGCAAACCTATCAATGAGAGAGAGTCTCTTGGTAAGTTAATGGATCTTACAAATGCAGAAAAAACTCGTCTTAAAAAGATGGGTATTGCTCCGATGTCTCCCAATGACTTTTCTTATAGAAAAGATGGAATACCACTTTCTAAAAATGATATTACCGAACATTTAAATAATCATGCTAATGACCATAATAAAAAATTAGGTGACCAGCACGATAAGGTAAATAACCATCGTGATAAAGTTAAGAGACTGGCTGGCGATGCGGCCAAGAAATATGTAGGACACGTTCATGAACGATTGGCTGTTCACATGCCAATTATGGATGATATTGCAAAGGTAATGAATTGGTTCAAAAAAGATAAAGAACCTATTAAAAGAGAACATGCGTTCCCAATTATGAATCTAGATTCTTCTAAATTATTAATGTCGATAGATAAGAACGTATCGAATATTCTTTCATATATGATGACAGGTAAAATAAAAGAAGAAGAAAAACAAGAACATGAGCAAGTAGAAAAGCTTAATGAACGTGAGGATAAAGAGCGCCATGATGCAGAACAAGTATCAGAAAAAAGCAAGACAAGTGTAGGAGAGAAACTTAAAAAGTTGTTCACCAGAGAATCTAAAGATGAAGAATCTAAAGATGAAGAAGGTGAAGGGAATAAAGGTAGTTTCCTACATGATGCAACTAAAGTTGCTGCTGGTGTTGCTGAAGAAAAGGTAGGAGAGCATGTTCTTTCTAAAGTTGGTCCTAAAGTTAAAAATTTATTTGGTAATGGTAAATCTCCTAAAGGTGGAAGTCTCTTAAAAGATGCCGCTCCTGAAGCGGCTGGGGCTGAGGCATTAGGTGGAGAGGCAGGTGCCGCTGTAGGGGGCGCAGAGGCGTTAGGAGGGTTAGTAGAAGGTGGTGGCCTACTAGCTGGTATAGGAGAGGGTCTAGCGGGCGTTGGAGCTGTTCTAGCTGCACCAGAAGTATTAGCCGGAGCGGCTGCTGTCGCTGGTACAGCGGCTTTGGGATATGGGGCTTATAAATTATTTGATGGTGGGGATGCGTCTCCCGCACCCACGGCTACACCAACTACTAAACGAAGTCCTATGATAGCTACACCTAAAACTCATCCTGCCACTAAAATACATGCGCCATTACAAGAAAAATCAAAACAATTGGTGACCATGGATAGAGAACATGAAAAAAGGAAGGATGCTAAAACATCTAAGCAATTTGCTACTGCCGGTCATACTATTATAAATAATAAAACAAACAATTCAAGTGCTGGTGGTAGCGGTGGTGGAGTAACTATTTCTCCAACGGCAGCACCAAGAAATTCATTAGATTTAAATTATTGGAGCAATTAATGAAAATAACTCTCGCATTTTCATATGTATCAAAAATTCTTCAGGATTACGATGGCGTCCCTTCCTCTAAACGATGGGTCGCATTTATCTGTTTGATGATGGTGGTTGCTACTTGGGCTTCCAATTTATATTATGGAAAGACTATTACCGAATTTATCTACGATTCTTTAGTATATCTAATAATCGGATGCCTTGGTATAAGTGGTGTCGAAAAATTTGTTCCTAAAAAGAAACCTACTCCCCAACCAGATGATGCTGGCGACAGTGGATCATCCAACAACTAAATAAAATTAGACTAGAACAAAATAATAACTGTCTATAAACTAAAGGGGAGCATTAGCTCCCCTTTTTATTATCCTGCTAGATACTCTGGCCCAGATGTACTCGAACCTTTATCGCACTCTGCAATAATCACAGGCTTAAGATCTATAACACCCATATCTTTTTCATGAACTGCAAAATTTACATTTAGACCTTTTCCAAAAGTAAAGGCTTCTGACGCAGTTTCGAATTCCTTATTAATAGAAATTCCATTCCCTAAAATAATATATTTCATGCGTATATCTCTCCATCAGGACCACCATCGCTATTGATGGAAATCAGTTCCATAAATTCGTTGTAAATTTTTACCAAATCATGCTCAAATTCTGAAGCTATACGTTTAGCTTCTTCTAGATTTCTAGCAAATTTGTTTGTAGTTTGAAGTCTGCCTTGGTCATCCCATTTGTATAATACTACGGAATGAGGATCTAATTCGCTTGACATTGTTATGATACCCTTTTAAAATAGTTTTCCCAGATTTTACGTGTCTTGTTAGTGTATTTATACAATTTCTTTTGATTTCTTCGTACATTGACATTTGGAAACATATATGTGCGAGTCAATGCCTTAGCAATACCATCGCTATTATATGGCTCGGCATTGAATAACCTAGATGCCCAAGGAATTTCACTGGATCCTACAATAGGGACGCCTTGTGAAACAAGATCTGCACTAACAATATTAAACGTTTCTGAATGATTACACTGCATTCCAATATCCATATCGGAACATACTTTTAAAAATTGTTCTCTAGGACACCATGTATGCATGATAATTTCATGTTTGGCAGTGGAAGTAGAAAAATGTTGGAACATCCCCTTAAGATTATTAAGAATGGGATCTCCCTTCATCTCAATTCTATCACCATTCACATGAAATCGCAATTGCTTTTTAATGGAATTAGCAAACTTTAATGCAGCAAGAGCCTGTAATACATGATTTTTAAGAGGTCTGACCGCTCCGAAACAAGATATATCGATCCAATATTTATCTTTATCAAAAGATTTAATTGAATATTCTTGTGGGTAAAAATTTGGAAGGTAAATAACCTTATCCTCTGTCTTCTCATTAGACCATCTAAATTTTGATTTTAGAAATACCCTTACCTCACCTAGCATTCTTGGTGCGTTACAGGCTATTAAAACATTATTGAATGAAGCATAATCGCCCATCCAATCCAATGCAATACCTTCGCCAGCCATGAAGGGCATTTCGCTGTGTAGTCTAATAATCCATGTCACATTAGGATGTAATTTTGTAAGCTCGGCAAATTTAGAAGGTACTACCCAAAGTGCTTCTATAATTACGTGAGTTGGGTTATGTTCAGTCACGAGTCTGTCTATGCAATTATTATCGACAGCCACCTCTAAGACAGAATCAAATCCAGATTCCACCATCATATCATTCATGAATTTAGCGGAATTATATAATCCTGTGCTTAGACCAATTTTTGAATGTATTTCAGAATTATAATCTTCTCTTCTTTTGAGAATAAAAAGCAACTTCATATAGGAATCTCTTTGAAAAAAATAGGGTGGCTATTACACCACCCTATTTAGGATATCAATCTTCTAACAACTTAGCGAAGTCATCAGGATCGAAGTCATCCGATCCAAAGGTTGTATTAGAGTCAGAACCACTATCCCAAGGCAATGACTCATCTACTGATTCTTCTTTCATTGACTTGGAAAGAGCCTTTTTAAGCTCCTTAGGCTCTTCTCTTGGTGACGAATCAGGCTTACTACCCAAAACAAATGCGAGGCGCTTATGAAGCTCTTCAAAGCTCTTAAATGTCGCTGGATCAATAAATTCTTTTATTGAAAATTCATTTGCATGGATTTTTTCCAATTCGTTATCTGGTGCCAACACACGAGGTGCGCCCCATGAAGAATTTTCATATGTGCGTTGCTTATTTTTAACATTAAAACGCATATAAAAATCTGCACCAGTCCAAAAATTGAATGGATCAAATGCCGCATGCAAAGGTTCTTTTGTCAAATCATCAATAGGTGGATTCATTGCTGTTTTAATGAAATTGAAAATTCCGGGACCAAAATCATATAAAAAGATCTTACCTTCATTCTGGGGAGCATTGGTATCCTTGATCACAAGGATATTTGCAACGAAATGTTGATGTCTCTTTTGCTTACGAGCTTGTTCACGCTCAGGGGATTTATCGTTATACGATCCATCTTCCCAAAGTTTACCATTGACCTCCATTACAGGATCTGGTAATCCAATTGTCGAACGGCACTTTTCAATGTACCATTTTCCATTTGCTTCGTTTTTGAATGAGTGCCCGTAATATTTGACATATGGTTGCCTATCGCCACCATCTACGGCTGGTGTAGCTAAAAATCGAATGATGGCCGAACCATTACCTTGCTTATCTGCGGTAGGCTTCCATAGACGATCATCTGCCTTATTGTTATTACCTTCGGTCTTCGCTAAATCTTCACTAAGCTTACGAAGAGAGTCTTGTTGGGATTGTTTAAATTTACTAAATGACATGTGATATTTCCTCTTATATTCTCTGATGGTATGAGGATCTAAGCCTCGGTAGTATTTATGTTCACAATATCATAACAAAGAGGATTAACCCCATTTTTCTTTCAAAATTTTCTTTATTTTTACCATATCTATTTGTACGAAAGGTTTATATTTCCGTACCCGAGATATGACATCTTGATAGAAGATGGGATCATCAATTAACTTATCCCAATATGAGATAAAGTTAAGTACATAGTCCATAGCTATTAAGCTTTCTGTTGATAAGGATCCATCAACATACAACTGAAATAGCTTTGGATAATCGCCGCTAGTTTTTATTAACGACGATAAATCATCCGATAAGGATGAAATTTCATTAGAAAGATTATAGGATAAGGATCCTAAAGAAGCCGCCCATTTGCGGTAATTATCCTGATATTCAGGACTCTTCACTAAATCTCCAATCCAGATAGTATATCCGCATTTTGAGAAATTTGCAATCAAAAAACCTTTAGGATCTGGATGTAAAGAGAGTTTTTTAAAGAAATATTTATCTTTTCTTTTTTCAAATGTTGAATCTGTTAGTTTTGTCTTACCATTGTACTTGAAAAAATTATACTTTTCATCTCTAAAATGCTGTTTTAGAGCATTATAAAGTTTATATGCTTCGAATGGTGTCACAAATCGATTCTACTTGTTTTTTGAGTTAAAAAGTTGAGGTCTTCAGCCTCCGTTTGGATTTTAGACCTCAACTTTTCATTAGATTTTATAGCTTTGGCTATAGTTTCTATTTCGATTCCATTTTCTTCACAATAATGAATAGCTGCATCCATATAAGGGATCTTATATGTTTTAACTAGTCCATCTAAAATAACGCATAGATCTTTAATCTCAGGTAAAGACGACATTACTCAGACTCTTCTTCGTAATATTCTTTTAACTGATCATAATCAATAAATCCCTCATTTTTTAAGAAATCTACAATAATATTTGCTTGGAATTTATTTAGGCGGGCGACTTTAACAAAATCAATCGCCAATTCATCATACACGTTACTTGCCATTATTTAAACCTTATAGAAAACTAACTGACCAATTCTTATAGCATATCTATGTTTGCATGTCAAGCGGGTTGATCTAAAAAATAATGACCCGTTAGATGGATCATTTGTTTGACCATTATATACTCTTTCCGCTATTGGGATAACGCTTGCATACAATTTTCTGTCTCGTACTTTTGCATGTGTACAAACCCATGAAAATTGGCAAGTGCGTTTTGTTCTTTGATGTATAACTGAGCAGGCGGAACTACCAAATCGGCCATCCCTAATCCTATTCATCACTGTAGTTGCAACTGCAATCTTGCCACGTTCGGGTTGGTTTCCAGCCTCAAAATATATGTTTTGTGCAAGGCAGTTAATTTCATTTTGATTATTTGCTGCATAGGCTACTGATGGAGCCATGGTAACGAAAGCTAGGGCAAATGTTAATCCTAGTGCGATTTTCTTTAACATTGTATTCTCTTGTCTAAACGACTTTGGCAATAAAATAAAGACTTAATAACGTATCTCAACGTATATCTTAAATTATGCTATAGAAGATACAATAAAGGATCTTCTTCATCCATTCCCCATTACTAGAAATGCAAAATCGTTTGGTTTCGTAGGTGTTTATATCCTAAAATATAAACGCTTTCTTAGCCATTAAGACTTGAAGCTTGTTGTAATGTTTCACAGAGGAAGATCCTCTAATTTATATGACTGGCTTCCCGTATCCTGCCGTCATAACCTTATCTCTTCAGATACCCACAGCCAGATCCCCTCTAGGGAGATTGATGAACAGCTTGTAGAAGTCGAATCTACCTTAATGCACTAGCTCCCACGAGCAAGCTGAACCTATAAAACTTTGGTGGAGCTACGGGAAATCGAATCCCGGTTAGTAGACTGCCAGCCTGCCACCCGACCCATCGGTAGCCCCATAATTTATTATTTTAAACCGCCCCATCCCTCAGATGGTTGGTGACTTTTATTGTTAATCCAACTGCCACTCATATAAAATTCCTAAAAATTGGTGGAGATGAGGAGGCTCGAACTCCTGACCTTAAGCTTGCAAAGCTTCTGCTCTCCCAACTGAGCTACATCCCCATTTACATATCTATTTATAGAGTATAAAATTTAGACTGTCAACATCTAATAATCGATTCATCGTATATTATACACATTATAACTATGAAAAAGGTGGAATGCCCTCCATCACAACGACATTCCACCTTTTATTTATTGGTCTGACAATTCCTGATATCACATTTCAATATATCAGGCACAGACTGTATGGTTTGTATACCATAGCAATAAATTATTCAATAAGAATAACGATCCGAAAGGACTGCCTTCTTCATGATACCTTCTGGTGTCATTCCAGACATATCTCCATCCAATATCGACTTCATAATGGAAGGAGAAAATCCAGAGACAAGTGCAGTACCCTTTTCATCGAAACGAACAGGCACATTGTCAGAGGAATTCAAATTCCAAAAGATGACGTTAGGAGCTTCATATCCAGCTTCATGATACTTACGATGAATCATCTGGAATGCAGTATCATCATAATTCATACAGCAATTAAACTGCATATCGGAAAGGATCAGAAGAGCCTTAGGCATGTCTTCAGGTGGAACTCGATTAGAAACCGCTACTCGCAGAATTTCATTAAACGCCGAATGAAGATCAGTAGACATTTCCCAATGTGAACTTTCCATTTGGCGAAGCTTCTGAGAAAGAGTCCCCTTCAGATGTTCAAACTTAGGCTTGCTGCTAAAGGTCAAGAATAGATCCTTGAATGCTCCTGTATTCTTATCAGAAAGATACAAACCAAGAGATACTGCAACATCCAGACAAGAGATAGTAGAGCTACCTCCAACCTTAGAAGTCATAGACCCTGAAACATCAACCAATGGTAGGGCCATTGCATCACCAACATAGTTTGGCAAAGCTTTCCATTGCTCATCAGCAAGAGAATTATCCCCATAACGAACGTTCTTAACAATGTCGTAAGGATAAACTGCTCCCGCATTTACCTTGACCTTAGGATCATCACCCTTCTTCAAGGCTTCCTTATAGGAAGTAAATGCATCAGGAGCATTCTTACCAAATGCCTTAGAGTAACGAGACATTGCAAGTGAAGGAACGTGGCTAAAGTTGATGGTATCCCATTCCTTAGAACACATTTGAGTTTCTACAACCTTGGTAAGTTCTACAAGACGCTTACGATAGAACTTAGGACTCCATCCAAGATAGCTACGGAGTTCTACAGCAACCGCACCCTTACGAGGCATCCACTTTGCACATAGACCATTTCCAGCCTCCAACGCCTTTGCAATCAAAGAAAATGCATATGCCTTAACTTCTACATCTTCAAAAATCAAAAGATCGTCCCAACGTCCAATTTCAGGGACATTAACAAGAAGAGTAGTATCCAGAAGATCACTCTTGAAATTCTTTTCAATTAGCTTGAGAGCTTGACGGAACAGCTGGCGTTCACCTGCTCCACCACGAACATCTCGTGCCCATTGGATGATACGAAGGGTAAGGTCACGATCTTCATGATATGCCTTAAGCAAATTTACCGAAATATCCTTACCACGGCTTGCACCGATCTTAAAAAATAGGTCAGTAGTATTGCTAAGAGTGGACTCCAATGCACTCATACCATTCTTGGTACGAGCTACTACAGGTGTATTCAAAACAGCATTCTTAAAAGACATAATAATTCTCCATTTTCTACAGGTTAAGTGTGGACTGTTCATGTTCCACAAATTTCGCTATTATGAGAACATAATAGCGTCGGTTTTGGTAAACTGATTAAATGCGGTAATTAACCTTTAATCAACGGGATCAACTTTTGCGTTTTTGATTACAAGTCAAATGCATAGTTGTTTGCTGAACTGATCCCAAATTTAATTTTTCAAC